>OLSB01001356.1_pt1 | contig 24013 bp, 20 predicted proteins | sample 1672071 | NCBI WGS metagenome assembly OLSB01 (sample SAMEA3136642, study PRJEB25190) | human gut metagenome | biome: human gut; feature: human-associated habitat; material: faeces | place: Austria | collected 2013 | reverse complement strand
TTACCAACTTCATAAGTGACGCTGTTGTATTTGCGCATAACTCTTGACAGTACCAACCTTCCGCTTCCATTCTACACGCAAACCGCGTTCGCCGCAAGGCATACGCGCGCAATTCCGCGTATCGCGCGCCAAACCGTCGCAATAAAGAACCAGACGCCCGGGGAAAATTCCTCGAGCGTCCGGCATAGGAAGGTAGGATGAAATCAGCCCTTGACGGCGCCGATCATAACGCCCTTCACGAAGTACTTCTGCAGGAAGGGGTACACGCACAGCACGGGCACGGTGGTGAGCACGATAGCGGCGTACTTGATGGACTCGGCGAATTCGTTCACCTGATCGTTTTCCGCCGCGGCGGCGTTCAGGATGTTGGAGTTGGCAATCAGCACGGCGCGCAGCACGTTCTGAATGGGCAGCTTCTCGTTATCCTGCAGGTAGATGGACGCGTTGAACCACGCGTTCCAGTGACCCACGCCGTAATACAAAAGCAGCACGGCGATGGTGGGCATGATCAGCGGCAGGATGATGCGGAACACGATCACCAGATCGTTCGCGCCGTCGATGTACGCGGATTCCTGAAGGCTGTCCGGCACGGCCTCAATGGCGGTGCGGCAGATGATGGAATTGTACACGCTCATCGCGCCGGGCAGAATCAGCGCCCACAGCGAGTTATACAGACCCAGCGAGCGGATATTCAGCCAGCCGGGAATCATGCCGCCGCTGAAGAACATGGTGAACATGATGATGAACAACACGGGCTTCTTGAGCAGCACGTTCTTGGAGGCTAAGAAGTAGCCACAGAACAGCGTCAGCGCAATATTGATCGGCAGCGAAACCGCCAGAACGATCAGGATGTTCTTGTAGCCGCTCAGAAGCAGCGGGTGGGAGAACGCCAGCTTGTAGGAGCCGACCGTGAAGCCCACGGGATAGAACACCGCGCCGGGATGCGCGACCAGGTACGTATTCTTGGTAAACGACGCGCAGATGACGAAGTACATGGGATACAGCGTCACCAGACACAGGAGCAGCATGATGATCACGTTGATCGTATCAAAAATGTAGTCTCCGGTGCTGCGCTTCATCAGGATGCCGGTTGCTTTTTTCTTCGTAGTTGCCATGCTTCGCGCCTCCCATCAGAACAAGCCGGACTCGGTCGTCTTGCGGCTCAGCCAGTTGGTGAACACAAGGAACATGATGTTCACCATGGTGTTGAACAGGCTCACGGCCGTGGACAGCGAATACTGCTTCTGCTCCAGACCCACGCGGTACGTGTAGGTGGAGAATACGTCGGCCACGTTGTAGGTGTTTTCCGTATAGAGCAGAAGCACCTTTTCATAGCCTACATTCAGAATGCTGCCCATGCGCAGCACGAACAGAATCATGATCGTGGGCAGGATGCCGGGGATGGTGATGTGCAGCATCTGCTGGAAGCGGTTCGCGCCGTCGATGCGGGCGGCCTCGTACTGTTCCTGATCGATGCCGGACAGCGCGGCCAGATAGATGATGGAGTTCCAGCCGATATTCTGCCAGATGCCGGAGAGCACATAAATGGGTCTGTACGCGCTGGGATCGATGAGCAGGTTGCGGCGCGTGCCGCCGAAAATCTCGATAATCTGGGAGAACAGGCCGTTTTCCTGACAGTAAATCTTTATGATGGAGCAGGTGACCACCAGCGAAATGAAGTATGGCATGTAGGTGATCGTCTGCACGGTTCTCTTGAACTTATCGTTCTGAATCTCGTTCAGAAGCAGCGCGAGGATGATCGGCGCCGGGAAACCAAACACAATGGACAGCGCCGAAATGGTGAACGTGTTGGACAGAAGACGCCAGAAGTAGATGTTGTTGAAGAAGTTGTCAAACCACATGAGACCGACATAGTCGCTGCCGGTGATGCCGCGGGTCGGCTTATAGTTGTTGAACGCGATGATCAGGCCGTACATCGGCTTATAGCAGAACAGCGCCAGATATACAAGCACGGGCAGAATCAGCAGGTACTTGTATTTATTCATCTTCCAGTCGCGGGAAATCTTATGGCTCAGGGTCATTTCCCTCTTTTTCATTCCGATAGTCACGGAAGAACCCCACCTTTATTTCGAGTATAGGCTTCGTCGATTTGAAAATGCGGGAGGCCGTGCGGACGCACGTTCCCCCGCATTTCCTTTCTCCGTCGTCAGGCGGAAGGCCCTTCGCCGGAAGCGCAGGTTTTAGCGCTCGAGATAACGATCGTAGCAGGCCTGACGGATTTCCAGAACGCGCTCGGCGTTGTACTGGGTCTCGTAGGCAGCCAGATAGCTCTCCCACACGCTGTCGTCGTTGATGTCGCTAACGCCGGTCACGAAGTTGGCAAAGTTCTCGGAAGAGTAGGTGCCAAGGTTCGCGGCGATCAGCGCCAGCTCGTCGGACTCAGCCACGGTGAAGGTGGTGCCAGACGGCCACTTCCAGCCGGAGGAAACCTCGGCGGGCACGGAATAGAACCACAGGTCGTTCGCGTCGATGGCAACCTGGCTGTTCTTGAGGTAGAGCAGCTTGGTGGCCTGAATGCAGCTGCTGCCCCAGGTCGCGCCGTTGTACTTGATCATGGGATCGATGTCGGGATCGTCGTTTACCAGAGAAGTGAACGCGGGCTCGCCGTTCTCATCGTAGTCCCAGGATACGCCCTTGGTGCCGAAGTTCCAGTAGAGGAAGCCTTCCTGCGTGTAGGCGTAGTCCAGCGCGCGCAGGCAGAGCTTCATGGTTTCTTCGTCCGCGCACTTGGTGACGACCGAGGTCCACGTGCCGATGCCCAGACCGCCGAAGATGCAGCTGATGTTGCCTTCGTCATCCGTCGGGTAGGGGATGGCGACCCAGTTTTCGTCGCTGCCGGCCGCGGTGGCTTCCTTCATCCAGTTGTTCAGCTGACCCATGGAGGTCATGGAGATGCCGCACTCGCCGTTGTGAATCTTCGCCTTGATGGAGGTGTCGTCCAGAGAGAAGTTGTCCTGATCAAACAGACCGTCATTGAACAGCTGGTTCAGCCACGCAACATAGTTGCGCCAGCCTTCGTCCATCTGCGCGATGCCCACTTCGCCATCCTTGACGTAGTAGGTCAGGCTGCTGGTGCCGTACGCGCCGAAAGCGCCTTCCAGACCGCCCTCCTTGAAGCGGCTCCACGCGAAGGAGAACTTCGCGCCGTACTTCTCGTTGAACACGCGGATGACGTTCTCAAACTCGGAGATCGTCTTCGGGATTTCGAGGCCGCACTCGTCCAGCCAGTCCTTGCGGACGACGGGGCCGCGGTAGCTGTCGTTCCAGCCGCCATCTTCACGGAAGAAGCCGAACGCGTAGTACTTGCCGTCGTCGGTCTTCATCGCCTTGTCGTAGACGGGATGCGCCTTCAGGAAGGCGTAATAGGCGGGAGCGTACTCTTCCATATAGGGAGTCAGATCCCAGATGACGCCTTCATCCAGATACTGGGACGCGGAATCCATGAAGTAGCCTTGCATGATGTCCGGCAGCTTGGTGGGGTCGGCCAGCAGGGTGTTGGTGTACACGCCGCCGTCGGTGCCCGTGGTCGGGAACATCCACTCAATGTTGATGCCGGTTTCGCGGATCAGACCGGTGTGGAAGGGAGATTCCTTCCAGTCCGCAAACTTTTCATGCGGGTTGAGGCCGCCCTGAGCATACCAGGTAATCGTCTTGTCCGACTCGACGGGATAGATATCCGCGCCGGACAGCAGCTCCAGCGCGAACGCGGGAACCATCGACAGAGCCAGGCAGAGAACGAGCACTGCCACAAGAAGTTTCTTCATGATTTGTGCCTCCCTACTGAATTGTTCCGGCTGTGAATCGTTAAATCCACACACCATTGCCCCACAATAATAAATCACTTCGCCCCGTTTGTCAATACGTTCGCTCAAAAAAATATGCGTTTCTCCTCAACTATTTCACCACAAGTATAGTTTCGATACTATTTTTGCATTTTTTCGTAAACTCGCGTCTCAAAAAACAAGCCCGGCTGCGAATGCGCTCCGCAGCCGGGCAAACTTCAAGGAATCAAATGAATTTCCGGATACGTCTCTCCCGACGGCGCAACGGGCGTTACGGTGATTTCTCCCTCCGGGAACGCGCCGGGTTGGAACAGCCAGCGCTGCGTATAGGCCAGCGTGCCATCCTCAAGGAAATAGCCGCTGCCGAAGCTTTCCGCATCCGCGAACGCGCGGCTTTCGAAGCGCCACGCCTGCGGGTTCGACGGATTTTCCAGCGCTTCCACGTCCGAAGCGCACACCGGGCAGGCAGCCTTCCCCCGCGCCGCCGCTTCCGCGCCGGTCACGGCCGTCGCGTTCTCCATCCCGCCGCACGGCGGCTTTCGATGCGCGTAGCGCCCGCCGGACGTGATATAATAGGTCTCTTCCGCGTTCAGCGCATCCGAACCGCACACCGGACAGGCAATCTTCCCCTGCGCCGCCGCTTCCGCGCCGCTCACGGCAGCCGCGTTCTCCATCCCGCCGCACTGCGGCTTTCGATGCGCGCAGCGCCCGCCGGACGTAATATAATAGGTATCCTCCGCGTTCAGCGGCGTGCCCGCGCCCGGCTCCACCGTCCACGTGATCGCGAAATACGTGGCGAACGCGCTGTCCGTGCGCGCCGCCCGGCGCACCGTGAGCGGACAGGTTCCCGTTTCGGAAGCGCGATACGCCGTCTCCGTGCCCGACACGCGCGTCACGGGGAACGTCACCGCAAGGCGGTCGTCGCCGTCATCGGCATAGGCCGTGACCGTGAGCGTCTCCGCCGCCGCGTCCGGCTGGTTCACGAGCAGCTCGCGATACACGATCAGCGTCTCGCCCTCGCGCGTCTCCGCGCCCGTGCCGCTTCCCGGCATACCCTCCACGTCAATGTCGCAGAAGTCCACGTTTACCAGCCGCTTGCCGACGCGCTGCGCGTATTCGGTCTCGGTCTCCCCCGCGTCGCCCATCGGCTCCTCGCCGCCGCTCTGGAAATCGCTGTAGAGGATTTCGTCCGGCTGAACGGCTTCCAGCGCCATGACCACGCGCACCGCCAGCCCGTCATACGCCGCTTCGCGCACCGTCAGGCGGCACAAATCGTTTTCCGCGGCGGCCACATTGTGCGCCACGTCGTTCGCCGCGTCCGCCCGCGGCGGAATCGCCGTGCTTCTTCGGAAGAAATCGATCAGCCCGCCACCCTGTCCGAGCGCCAGCGCCGTGCCCGTCAGAATCGCGAGCGCCAGCACCGCCGCCAGCGCGGCGCGCCACGCAATCGTTCGCTTCATTGTCTGTCTTCCCTCCATTCGATTCATTTCGTTCAGCGTTCCCTCCACGCGCGCCGAAAACGAATCCGGCACGCGCCCGAACGCGTCCTTCCATCTGGGCTCTTTCATCGTTCCGCCTCCCTGCGCACTCGCTTTTTCCCCTGCTCCACGCGCCACTTCACCGCGCCGCGCGGAATCCGCAGCGCCCGCGCGATCTCGTCATAGGACATATCCAGCGCGCACCTCATCACCAGCGGCAGCCGGTATTTCTCCGGCAGCGCGTCGATGAGCATGCGCAGTCCCACGTCCGGCGGCTCCTCCGCCGCGTACACGTCCTTCAGCTCGCACGACGCGCGCGCCCGGCCCCGGCGCAGAAGCGTGCGGCATTCGTTGATCACGATGCGCGTGAGCCACGTTTCAAAATACGCGTCGCTGCGAAGTCCCGGCGCGTGCTTCCATGCCTTCAGAAGCGCTTCCGACACGGCGTCCTCCGCGTCGGCATGGCTGCGCAGGATGGATACCGCCACGCGGTACAGCCGCGCCTGACACGCCCGCACCCGCTCGCTGAATTCCTCCACTGGCAAACGCTTCACCCCTTCTTTCGCATTTTGCAAATCGCGATTGCACTCATTAGATGCCCGCCCGCGCCATATCGGCTGTGCGCGCGCGAAACTTAACAAAAAAGGAAGAGCCCCGCTCTTCCCTATTTCGCCGCCCGGATGCAGCCGGTCGCCGCCCAGCGATTCAGCACCTGCACGTCCGCAAAGCCCGCCTCGCGAAGCGCTTCCAGCTCGTGCGCAAGGGTCAGCGGCGTGTCGTAATGGTAGAACTCGTCGTCCGCGGCGCCCTGTTCGCGCTTCAGCCGCACAAGCTCGCTTCGCCGGAACGCCTCTTCCTCGCCAGTCTCCGAAAAGTAATCGGTAAGGATGAAATATCCGCCCGGCTTCAGCGCGCCGCGCACCCTTGCGTACAGCGGAACCTTTTCCGCCTTTGTGAAGTGATGCAGCGACTCCACGGATACCGCCGCGTCGAACGCTTCCCTTTCAAAGGGAACCTCGAAATACGAGCCCTGAATCAGCGTAAGCGCGCGGTTCGGGAACTTCCGCTTCAGCTCCGCCAGCATGCCGGGCGCAAGGTCGATTCCCACGATCCGCGCCGTAGGATTGCTTTCGAAATACGGAGCCAGCTCCAGCCCGGTTCCGCAGCCCAGATCGAGCAACCGCGCGCCCGGCCGCCCGGGCAGCCGCTCCGCCGTGAACCGATACAGCTCACGCGCCGATTCGATGGCCGTGAGCTGATGCTCATCGTACATCGCCAGCCGGCTGTCAAAGAATTCGCCCATCTTTTCCAGCATGGGAACCCCCTCCTACGCCTTCAGAAGCGTCATAAAGCCAATCAGCACAAACAGAAAACCGAAGTTGAACGCCGAGAACTCCGCGAGATACCGCCCGGCCTTCTCGGGATTGTGCTTTACGTATTCCCGGAAGGTGATCAGGCTCGCCAGCGACGCGATCAGCGTGCCCACGCCGCCGACGTTCACGCCCACCAGCAGGTCGGCGTAATTTTGCGTGAACTGGGAAAGCAGAATCGCCGAGGGCACATTGCTGATGCACTGGCACGAAAGCGCGCTGAACACCAGCGTGTTTCTCGCCAGCAGCCCGGAGAAAAAGCCGCGCACCGCGCCGATGCGAGCCATGTTGCCCGCGAAGATGAAGAAAAACACAAACGTGAAAAGCAGCGGATAATCCACCATGCGCAGCGCCTTGCGATCCGCAAACAGCAGCACCGCGGGAATCACAATCAGCCCGATCCAGTACGGAATGCCGCGGAACACGATGGCAATCGCCAGCGCGAACAGCGCCAGATACAGCGCCGTGCGCTTCGGGTTCAGCTGAATTCGTTCGTCCGCCAGCGCCAGCGGCTCCGGCTTCACGAAAACCAGGCAGCAGACCGTGATCAGCAGCACCGACAGCGCGAACGGCGGCGCCATGATGCGCATGAACTCCCCGTTCGGAATTTCGAATTTCGTATACAGATACAGGTTCTGCGGATTGCCGAACGGCGTGAGCATGCCGCCCAGATTCGCCGCGATGTTCTGCATCACGAACGTGAACGCCATGTACTTCTGCTTGCCCGTCGTCGTGAGCACGAAATACCCCAGCGGCAGAAAAGTCAGAAGCGCCATATCGTTGGCAATCAGCATCGAGCCGATAAAGGTGATATAGACCAGCGCCAGCACGCTCATGCGCGCGTTTTTGAAAAGCTGCACAATCCTGCGCGCCAGCATGTAAAAGAAGTTGATGTTTTTCAGCGCACACACCACGGCCAGCACGCAGAACAGGCACGTGAGCGTCTTCACGTCGAAATACCCCAGATACGCCCGATCCACCGGCACGATCGCGCTCGTGATTTCCGCCGCCAGAAGCGCAATCACCATCACCGCGTTCCGGCTCGCGAACGCCCAAAGCGCCCGCCCGAACGCCTTCACCGCATGGCGATTTCCGTCCATGCTCACCCGCCCGACGCTCATTGAAACCGCACTCTTTCCCACAAAAAATCGCCGCACCTACGTCCGGCGGCCTATTGTAGCACACCCGCCCGCCCCTGTCAAACCGCGCGCCCCAGATTTTCCGGCTATTTAACGAAGCGAAAGCCGCGCCCGTCCTCCCAGCAAAGCAGAAAGGATGAACGCGGCTATTTTAATCAGAAAGAACTTATTCCGCCACGCACCCGAAGCCGTGCGCCGCGGCGTACCGGCTGGCGTAGCTGCCCTTGGGCGCGCGGATGGTAAGATCCGTGCAGCCGTCGAACGCGTCCGCGGCGATAGACGTGACCGACGCGGGAATCGTGATCGTGCGCAGGTTCGCGCTGTCGGCGAAGGCGCGCGCGCCGATGGTCTCGCAGCCGTCGGGCACGATGACGCTTTCCTCGGAGCAGCCCGCGAAGGCTTCCTCGCCGATTTCCTTCAGGAACGCGGGCAGCTTCAGGCGGCTGCTGTTTCCGCCCTGAACGGTCACGGTGCACACGGCGGTCAGGCCGTTGTAGGAGGTGGCGGTGATCGTCGCGCTTCCCTCCGAAACGCCGTACACCACGCCGTCCTCGTCCACCGTCGCCACGTCGGGCGCGCTGCTTTCGAACGTCATGTACTCGTTCACATATGTGTGCGTCGTCGTAACCGCCTGCGCGCGGAGCGTCGCCCGCGTGTCGGCGGGGATCGTGAGCGCCGTCTGCTCGAACGCCAGCTCGCTGAAGCGCGCGGTGACGTGAATCTGCGCGGTCAGCGTATCAAACCCGGGCACCTCAACATAGAGCGCCGTATCGCCGCGGTTCACGGCCATAAGCGTGAATTCGCCCTCGAGCTGCTCGAACATCTCCCAGTTGTCCATTCCGTAGCCGATGGACGCGCGATTGTCCGCGGGCAGGATGATCAGATCCTTCTTCAGCAGGTCGCGCGTAGCCTTGGCGGGAATCCAGATTTCCTCCGCCAGCGTCGCCGACGTGGGCTGGACGTAGCCCCAAACGCAGGCCTCGGCATAAATGTCGGGATAGCGGCTGAGGGACACCCTCAGCGTCGCGTCCCCCTTGCCCACGACGCGAATCGTGCCGTCGTTTTCCACCTGAAGCACCTCGGGATTGCTGCTCACGGCGTTCAGCGCGCAATTCTCCGGCATGGAGGGCACGGCGGCCGCGATTTCGGACAGGCGCAGCTCGGAACCGATGGGCAGCGTGTAGTCGCTCCGCATGGCGACGGTCGTCTGCGCGGGCTTGAAGCCGTCCAGATAGACGATCGTAATGCCGCGCTTCTGAGCAAAGCTCTCGGCCACCGTGTCGCGATAGCAATAGAAGATCACCGGCGGCGCGCCTTCCCATTCTTCCTCAATCGCGATGCTCTGAATGCTCTCCGGGAACACAACCGCGCTGCGCCAGAGGAGGTTGTCAATGGTCAGCTTCTTAAAGCCCTCCGGCAGCTTCAGGCACATAACGTTCTCAAGCAGCTCCTCGTTCAGCAGGTACTGGCTGGTCTCCGTCACGCCCTGCGGCAGCGTCAGCACCGCGCCGACCTTCCCGCCGACATATCGCTCGGCAATCAGCCCGTTGACCGCGCCGCCGTCCATAAAGGAATGCCGCACCGCGAAATCGTCCACGCAGAAATTCTGCTCCGCCTTGGAAAGCGCAATCGCCGCGGAGCTGCCGATCGAGCAGCGAAGCTGAATCGACTCGTTCGCGATCCAGTCGCCAACCGTCTCCACGCCGTCCGGAATATCGATATACGAAAGCCCCTCGCAGCCAAGGAACGCATTGCCTCCGATCTCCTTCAGCCCCTGCGGAAGCGCCAGCTTCGTCAGCCCCGTACAACCATAGAACGCGCTATCGCCGATGGAAACTACGCTGTCCGGAATGACAATGTTCGAAAGCCCCGTGCAACGATGGAACGCGCTGTCGCCGATGGAATCCACGCCGTCCGGAACCGTAACCTCCGTTTCGCTGCCGACGTAGCGTTTCACGGTCAGTCCGTTCGTGTTTCCGTCATCATCGAATCCATAGCACAGCCGGAGTCCATCCACGCAGAAGCCGTTGTCCGACTTGGAAAGCGCAATCGCCGCGGAGCTGCCAAGGGTGCAGCGAAGCTGCGTCGGCTCGTTCACAATATGGCCGTCAATCGTCTCTACGCCGTCCGGAATGTCGATGTACGAAAGCCCCGTGCAGCCGATAAACACATAGCTTTCGATCTTCTTCAGTCCCTGCGGAAGCGCCAGCTCCGTCAGAGCTTTGCAGTCCCTGAACGCGCCATTGCCAATCAACGTAACGCCCTCCGGAATCGCAATCTCCTTCAGCGCCGTGCAGCCGGAAAATATATCGCTTTCAAGTTTCGTAAGCCCCGCGGGCAGAACCACCTTCGTCACCGTTTTGCAATCCTTAAACGCGGAACCTGTCTCCGTCACTTCCTCCGGCACCGTGACCTCCGTGTCCGTTCCCAGATATTTGTTCAGTCGCAAGCCGTTCCGGTTGCCGTCCTCATCGAAAAGATAACGCATCTGGAAATCGCCCGTGCAGAAACTGTTGCCGCCTTTTGAAAGCGCAAACGCCGCGGAGCTGCCGAAGGAACAGCGAAGCTGCACGTTGTCCTCCGCCAGCCATGCCCCTTTTGCAGTCCATCCGGTATGTCAATGACCTTCAGCTTGGGACATTCTGCAAAGGCAGAGCCACCAATTTCCACAATTCCCTGCGGAAGCGTGACACTGGACAGATTTTTGCAGTCACAGAAAGAAGCCCCGCCGATTTTCACCACGGATTCCGGCAACACGACGCTTGTCACGACGGAGTTCTCGTAGAAACAGAACCCCCACAATTCCGTCACGCCATCCGGTACGCGAGTCTCCGCGTCCGTACCTTCATATTTACTAAGTGCCAATCCAGTCACGCTGCCATCTCTGTCGGCGTAGGTATAGTACAGCCTGTAACCATTGTTATAGAATGAATTGTTTTTCTTGGACAGCGCGTACGCCGCGCTGCTGCCGATGGAACACCGAAGCTGCGTCGTATCGCTCGCTATGATGTAGTCCGCGCTCTCAAGCGTATCCGGAACATCCACGTAAGGCAGGTTTTCGCAATACAGGAACGCGTTCCCGCCGAGCGTCTGAAGCCCCTGCGGAAGCGTGATCGCCGTCAGCGCGCTGCAATAGCGGAATGCGCAGCTTCCAATCGATGTAACCGTCTCCGGAATCGCGATTCCCGGCAGCTTCTCGCAGTTGTTAAAGCACCAGTCCGGAATCGCAGTCAGCCCGGCGGGCAGAACCACCCTCGTCAGCCCCGTGCAGCCGGAAAACGCATAGCTGTCGATTGTGGTCACGCTGTCCGGAATCACAATCTCCGTCAGCCCCGTGCAGCCGGAAAACGCGTAGCTGCCGATTGTGGTCACGCTGTCCGGAATCACGATCTCCGTCAACCCCGTGCAGCCGGAAAACGCATAATTACCAATAGAAAGCAGCTTCTCCGGCAGCGTGACGGACGTAATGAACGCGCAGTCCTTAAACGCGGAGCCGCCAATCAGCGTCGTTCCCTCCGGCAGCGTAACCGCCGCGTCGCTGCCCAGATACCGCTCCGCGCACAGACCGTTCACCTGCTTATCGCTGTCAAACGTATAGCGCAGCTTCCAAGTCTCCGTATAGAAATCGTATCCCACTCTGGAAAGCGCCTCGGCCGCGCGGCTCCCCATCGAACAGCACAGCTGCGCGTTGGTAGAATGAAACGCATTGATGCCCACGCTCTGCACTCCGTCCGGAATCGCCAGCCGCGTAAGTCCGCTGCAGCATGCAAACGCGCTTTCTCCAATCGTCTGAAGTCCCTCCGGAAGCGTCAGCTCCGTCAAACCCGCGCAATACTGAAACGCGCCACTGCCAATCTCCGTAACCGTTTCGGGAATCTGAATCTCCTTCAGAGCTTTGCAATTATCAAACGCGTAGTTTGCGATTTTCTCGAGCTTTGAGGAAAGCTCCGCCTTCGTCAGACCTGTGCAGCTCTGAAACGCGTTCGCCCCGATCGTAACGACGCTGTCCGGAAGAATCACCGCCGTCAGCGAAGTATTCCCATTAAACGCGGAATCCCCGACGATCGTCACTCCGTCCGGAATCGTGACCGACGCAGCGTCGCCCGCGTACTTCTTCAGCGTCAGGCTCGCCGCGCTGCCATCGCTGTCAAAGGCGTATCTCAGCTGAAAATCTTCCACCCAAAAGTTGTTTTGCGCCTTGGACAGCGCTTTCGCCGCGCTGCTGCCAACGGCGCAGCGAAGCCGCAGCGTATTGGAGGCGATATAGTTTCCAACGCTTTCCACTCCAGCCGGAATTTCTATTTCCGTCAGACTGTTACAGTTCAGAAAGACATTCGCGCCCAGCGTCTTCAGCCCCTGCGAAAGCCGGAGCGACGTAAGGCCGGAGCAGTCATAAAAAGCCTTGTCTCCTATCGTCTCAACGCTGTCCGGCACGACGATCTCCGTCAACCCGGTGCAGCTTCGAAACGCAGAATCCCCGATTGAGGTAATCCCCGTCGGCAGTTGAAGCTCCGTCAGACCGGTGCAGTTTTGAAACGCAGAATCCCCGATCGACGTGATCCCCGTCGGCAGATGAAGCTCCGTGATCGCACTCTTTGCGTAAAACGCTTCCTTCCCGATGGCCGTCACCCCGTCCGGCACGGTAACGACGGCGTCGCTGCCGGTGTATTTCGTCAGCACGCCGTTTTCGCCGATGGTGAAATCGCCGCTTTCCGCCGCGCAGCAAAGCAGCGCGAACAGAAGGCAGGCAAGCAGAGAAGTCCAAAGCAGCTTCCGTTTCAAGACAATGCGCCCCCTTATGATCTTCGTCCTATATTTTACCAGAACAAATGGGACAATTCAACGGAGATTTACGCATTTTTTCGCTTGACAGCTTTGCTCTAACGTGTTAGACTAACGTCGCATCAAATGAGAAGGGAGCGTCTGCCATGGCGACGCCAAGGATTTTTGAAAGCGAGTACCGCTTTTGTCAGCTTCTGTGGGAAAACGAACCGATTCGCAGCGGCGCGCTGGCCGCGCTGTGCCGGGAAAAGCTGAACTGGAAGCCCACAACCACCTACACCGTCATCCGGCGGCTGTCCGAACGCGGCGTGGTGAAGAACGAAAACTGCGTCGTCACCTCGCTGGTCAGCCGCGCCGAAGCCGAAAGCGCCGAGGTCGGCGAGCTGCTGGAAACGCGCTTTCAGGGCTCCCTGCCCGCCTTTATCTCCGCCTTTTCCCGGCTCGATCGGGTTTCGGACGCGGACATGGACGAGATGCTGCGCATGATTCGCCAATACCGGGAGGAAAACCACCATGATGAACCAACTGACTGACCTGTTTCTCACCCTCGCGGAGCGAAGCCTTCAGGCGGCGGGACTGGCGCTCGCCGTGCTCTGCCTGCGCGCGCTGTTTCGCCGCGCGCCGAAGTGGATTTTCCCGCTGCTGTGGGGGCTTGTGGCGCTGAAGCTTCTCTGGCCGTTCACGCTGGAAAGCGCGCTGTGCGTGCTACCGGCGCTCGACCTGCCGGCCTCCGTTCCAACCGCAGCGACCGGAAACGTCCGGCAGGCCGCAGCGCCCGCCGCGATGCTCTCCGCGGGCATTGCGCCCACTCAGGTCGCCGCCTGCGTATGGCTCGCGGGCGCCGCCGCGCTGATCATTTACCTGCTGCTTTCCTCCATTCGCCTGCGTCTGCGCGTGAAGAACGCCCGGAAAATCTCCGAAAACGTATACGAAGTCCCCGGCCTTCCCACCGCCTTCGTGCTCGGCCTGCTTCGCCCGCGCATCTACCTGCCGGCGAATATCGATGAAAAGACCGCCGCCTGCGCCGTCGCGCACGAGCGCGCGCACATTCGCCGCGGCGATTTCATCGCCAAGCCGCTGGGCTTCCTGCTGCTGGCGGTCTACTGGTTCAATCCGGTTCTGTGGCTCGCCTATGCGCTGTTCTGTCGAGATGTGGAATTCGCCTGCGACGAACGCGTCGCGCGAACGCTCTCTCCGGACGCGCGCGCCGATTACGCGCTGGCGCTCGTGTCCATGAGCGCGCCGCGCAATGCCCTCCGGCTGCACCCGACGGCCTTCGGCGGTGCGAACGTGAAAAACCGCGTGCGCCAGCTTCTCTCCCGGCGCAGGACGTGGGCGTGGATGGCGGCGGTTCTGCTTCTGCTGTGCGCCGCGCTGGCCGTGGGCTTCCTCACAAGCCCGCTTTCGAAGGCCGACTCCCTGCGCCTGCGCGAAGCGTCCACCCATGGGAACACGTTCATCGCGGACTTCGACCTCTCCCTCGGCCATAACGCGGGCGGCGGCATGCTGTACGCGGAGCTGTGGCAGAAGGGTGTGTGCCAGAAAAGCGCGCCGGCCATGGTTCCCGTGACGACGGAAAGCCTGCATCTGCTCGTCACCGTGGATCGCGCCGACAAATCCCCGCGCGGCGCGAACGTGCAGCTGAGCGCAAATCCGGACGGCGGCACGGAGCTTACCCGCTTCGAGCTGCCGGAAAGCCTGATCGGCTGGAGCTTTGCTTCCTATCAGAATGGGCAAAAGCTCGCCGTATCCCCCGGCGGCGACCGCGTGCTGGCCGCGCTGGGCTTTGACGTGGGCGGCGGCATTCGAAGCATGGATTGCGACGCGCTCACCTCCGACCCGTCGCGCCTTGAAAGCGCCGACTGTCTGCTGGTCATCCGCCTGTCGCTCCAGGCGGAAGCCCTCCCGCCGTCGGACAGCGGCGCGCTCTGAGAAGCTTCAGAACATCCCCTCCATGCGCGGACTCTGCGGTTCGTTCATTGAAACCCCGCTCCCGGTCTGCTGCAATACGCTTCGGGAAGCGCCGCAATGGATCAAATTCGAACGGGAGCCCTGATTCGCCTTCTGCGCCAGCACGTTTCCTCGCCCCACGAGATGCGCCGCGGCCACTTTCTCTCCTTCCTCGCGTTCCACACCGGCGATACGCTGGCCGTGAAAAAACTCTGCCCGGAGAGCGACGCGGAAGCCCGCCTGCCCTTCTTCGCGCACGGCACGCTTCTCTGGTTCTGCTCCCGCGACGGCCTTTTCGGCCGCAAAATCTAACGAAACCGGCGCCGGACAACTCCGTCCAGCGCCGGTTTCTTCTATTATATATACATTCTCACCCGTTCGCCGCCGCGGACGAAACCGCGCGCCCCCACGAATCGTACAGCGTCAGCACGTCCTCCTTCGACTTGTGTATCACGCGCTTCTCGTCCCACAGGAAATCCACCATCCCGGCAGACCGCCCGCCAACCGTCGCGCTCGCGCCCGCGGAGAGCTGCGTTCCCGCAGGAAACGCGAAGAATTCCCCGCCGCGGCTGGAATACAGATACCACCCGTCCAGCGCAACCGCCTCGCCGCCGGAATTGCGCAGCGTCAGCCGGTCGCCCGCCACGTCGATTTCCGAAATGGAAACCGTCTCGCAACGCGCCGGACGCGCGTTCCACGAAACGCTCTCGACCTTCGCGCCGCCCGCTTCCAGCGTGGCGCGAAGCCCCGCCTCCGTGAAATCCGTGCGGTACACCTGCGTCCCGACGGCTTCCAGCCGCGACAGCAGCCCCGCGTCGGGCGTGCCGGTTTTCTCATAGGGATCGGTGGAAATCAGCGCCAGCTTCGGCCGCGCCGCGTTGGCAAAGGCCTCGCTCAGGGTATCGTTGTCCGCGTGGTTCGCCACCTTCAAAATGTCGCAGCCGAGCGCCGCGCCGGAATTCAAAAGCACTTCTTCCTCGGGAAACTCCATGTCGCCCGTCAGAAGCACCTTCCCGCCGCCCGCGTTCAGCATCATCACCAGCGAATTGTTGTCGTCCTTGTCCGTCGCCGCGACGGACGGCGCAAGCACGTCAAACAGCCCGTCTACGCCGTCGCCCGCGTATAGCCACGTCACCTCGCGCCCCCGCAGAGCCGCCGCCTGCACGGCGGGATGCTTTTCCCCGTGCCCATAATCCAGACAGTACCCGGACGCGTACCACGCGCCCACCTCGATTCCACTCTGTGCCAAAGGCACCAGCCCGCCGGCATGATCCTTGTCCGTGTGCGTCAGGAACACGCCGTTCAGACTGGTCACGCCCTCCTGCTTCAGCATGGACTGTACCATGCCCCACCGCTCCGCCTTCGCGGCGTCAATCAGATACGCGCGTCCCCGGGTCTTCACAAGGATGGCGTCGCCCTTGCCGACATTGATCACCAGAACCTCCGCCTTCTCGCCGCGCTCCCCGCCCGCCGTGCAGCCGCTCAAAAACAGCCCCGCCAGCACCACCAGAAGCGCCAAACCCACACACGCCCTGCGAATGCGAACCCCAGCCATATATCCATCCCTCCCGACCTCGCGCCGTCTTTCCACCCCCCCATTATACCAGGAACCCCGCCGCCCCGCAACCTCCGTACCCGTAAAAGCCCGTTTTCAACACAAATCTGCCCATCAGGAAGCGAATTTTCCCCCTGTCTCCCAAAGCAAAAGAGGGCGTGCAGCCCTCTCGAATTGCAATTAAAACGATTTCTGTGGGAGACGGAAAAAGCAACCGCGTCAAACTGAAGATTCTGACGCGGCTGCTGGTGAGGGGAGCTTGTTCCCCGACAGGTTAGCCCTTCACCGAGCCAATCATTACGCCCTTTACGAAGTATTTCTGGACGAACGGATAGACCACGATAATCGGGGTGGCGGTGATTACGATGACCGCGCAGCGGAGGGAGGTGGAGGCGGGCTTTACGTCCATCAGTTCGAACTGTTCGGAGCCGAGCGCCTCGAGGTCGGACACGGAGTTGATGATGTTGCGCAGAATGTTCTGCATGGGCAGCTTGGTCGAGGTGTTGATATACAGCATCGCGTCGAACCAGCTATTCCAGTGACCCACGGCGTAGAACAGGCCGATGGTGGCGAGCACGGCCTTGGACAGGGGCAGTGTCACGCGAATCATGATCTGCGCCTGGTTCGCGCCGTCGATCAGCGCGGCTTCCTCAAGGCTTTCCGGGATGGAGTAGAAGAAGTTGCGCATGATGAACATGTTCCACGCGCTCACCATGCCGGGGATGACCATCGACCACAGGGAGTCGATCAGCCCGAACATCTTCACGACCATGTACGTCGGAATCAGGCCGCCGCCGAACAGCATCGTGAAGAACACCATGCCGTTGATCACCACGCGGCCCTTCAGGTACTTTTTGGACAGGCTGTACGCCATCATGGCCGTGACGATCAGGGACAGCGCCGTGCCGACGATCGTGCGGAACAGCGTGTTGCCGTAGGCGCGCAGGATGTTTCCGCGGCACTCCCACAGGTACTGATAGCTGCCGATGTCGATCTCCTCCGGCCACAGGATGAACACGCCGCGGCGGGCGATTTCGGCCGCGCTGACGAACGAATTGACCACCACAGAAAGAATCGGCACCAGAATCGCGACCATCAGAAGGAGCATAATGATCACATTGCACACGCGGAACGCGCGGTATCCGCGGCTTGCAATCTTGCGGTTTTTCTTTGCCATTACCAGATTCCCTCCTGTCCGAGGCGCTTGCAGATGGCATTGGAGCCGAGCACCATCACCATCGCCAGAACGGACGTAAACAGGCCGACCGCGGTGGAGTAGGAATAGCTCTGGTTCTGAAGACCCTCGCGGTATACGTAGGTGCCGATGACGTCGGCGGTTTCGAGAATGGCGTCGTTATACAGAAGCAGCACCTTCTCGTAGCCCACGTTCAGCAGGTTGCCCACGTTCAGAATCAGCTGCAGAGAGATGACCGGCAGGATGCCGGGCAGCGTCACGTGCCACATTTTGCGGAACACGCCCGCGCCGTCCAGCTCGGCGGCCTCATACAGACTGCCGTCCACGCCGGCAATGGCGGCCAGATAAATGATGGTGTTCCAGCCGATGGACTGCCACACGCCGGAGACCACGTAGATCGTTCGGAAATACTGCGGCGCGCCGAGGAAATAAATCGGCTGTCCGCCGAACAGCACGATGATTGTATTGAAAAGGCCGCCATCCGTGCTCAGAAGGCTGCGGATGATGCCCGCGATAATGACGATGGAAAGGAAGTGCGGAAGATAGGAAATCGTCTGCACGAGCTTCTTAAAGTGCTTGTTCTGCAATTCGTTGATCAGCAGCGCCAGCAGAATCGCCGACGGGAACGACCACAGAAGCGAATAGAAGCTCAGAAGGAAGGTGTTTCGCATCAGCCGCCAGAAATAGTAGGACGACATGAAGCGCCTGAACCAGTAAAAGCCGAACCATTCGCTGGTGAAGATGCCGCTTACGCCGAAGAACGGCTTATAGTTCTGGAAGGAAATGATGATGCCGAAAATCGGCAGGTACTTGAACAGGATGAAATACGCCACGCCCGGCAGCAGAAGCAGATACAGCAGCCAGTCCCGCTTCAGATAGAACAGCGGCCCCTTGCGGACGCGGAGAGAAGATCGTTTGTCGAGAGCGGAGCTTGTCAATTCGTTCACCTCACACCTTGGATAAAAATGCGTTCCGGAGGGGAAGCGGGTTCCCCTCCGGCTGTGTCCGGTCAGGCCGTCAATCAGCCCTTAAACGCGTCCCACTGACGGGTGTACTCGTCGATCCACTCCTGCAGACCCACGCCGTACAGCTCTTCGATGAACTGGTCATACTCATCCAGCGAACGCTCGCCGTTGATGAAGCGGAGCGCGTTCTCGCGATAGTAGGTTTCCACGTCCTGCGCGGAGGGGGCGTTCAGGGAGATGGCTTCCTTGTCGAAGGCGCACTGCCAGGTTTCACCGGGCATAGTGCAGGTGGTGCCGCCGCGGCCGAGCTCATGCTGCAGCCAGTAGTTGTGCAGATCCTGACGGCCGTCGTCGTAGTACTCGCTGGTCAGAACCTCGGTGGGCAGACCCAGGGAGATGACGTAGTCGCGGGCGTACACGCGGCCGCCTTCGAGGGTAACGACCTTGTTGTTCGCAACGGCGTCGGGATCGTTGGAGTCGTAGGCCCAATGCTCGCCTTCGAAGCCGTACACGAGCGTGTTGTAGTTGTAGGGTTCATACGCCCACGCGGTGAACTTCAGGAACGCTTCCACGTTCTTGCACTTGCTGGAAATCAGCCAGCCGCTGGTGGAGCGGGTGCCGTTCAGGGTCTGGGTCTTCTGACCGTTCGCGCCCACGAGACCATCCTCGCAGATGCCGTAGATGTAGGTCGTCTTGGAGAAATCGTAGGGAACGTTGGCTTCCAGATTCTTGTTTTCGAGGGTTACGCGGCTGTACCAGTGCGCGGTGGAGCCCACAGCGCCGGACGCGATGTACTGACGGAGCGTGGTGGCGTCCCAGGAGAAGCACTCCTTGTGGAAGATGCCGTCCTCGAACCACTGATGCATGGTCTCGAGGAAGTCCTTGTAGCCGGGCGCAGTGTAGAAGGGCATGACCTCGCCCTTCTCATTGATCCAGTTGCCGCGGCCAGTGGCCACGAAGCCGCCAAGGAAGGTCATTTCAAGGTCGGAGACGGAGGTGGTGCTCATCGGGATGGTGCCGCCGTTTCCAAAGAAATCAGCGTCCTTCACGGCGTACACATAGGCTTCCAGCTCATCGATGGTGGTGGGCATGTCCATGCCCAGCTGCGCGAGCCAGTCCTGACGGACGAACACAGGGTACGCGGCGGTCGAGGTCGTGCGCGGAACGCCCCAGATGTTGCCCTTGTCGTCCTGCATGCCCTCAAGGCAGCCGTCCCAGTCGGCCCAGATTTTCTCGAGCTTCTGGTAATCTTCGTTATCGGTGTAGTCGTTCAGCTTCCGGATTACGCCGTCCGCGGCGTAGTCCATCCAGCTGCCGATCCAGCTGTCCAGCTGATCGCCGCTGGCGAGCAGCACGGCGAGCTTTTCGCTCTCGGAGCCCGACGGGGGCTGAATGACGTCCACAACCACGCCGGTCTTTTCGAGAATATAGTTCTGCATGTCGGTGTACATGCTCTTATCGGAGCCGGTGGCAACGGAGAACGCGCCGTTGTTCATATAGATGACGATGTGGGGCGCGTCGGACTCGGCGGAGGCGCTGACGATACCAATCGCCATTACCATCGCGAGCGCGAGCAACAGGGACACGAGCTTCTTCATGGGTCAGATCTCCTTTTCCTGATTTATTATTCCGCTCCGGGGGAGCGGCAATAATCGAATGCGTTACGCGTCGGCCTCGCCGAGCATCGACGGGCGCGTGCCTCTGGGCTGATAGGGCTCGCTGCGGAATTCCGCGGGCGTCTTTCCGACCAGCTTTTTAAACGCCTGCGTGAAGTAGGACGCGCTGGAATAGCCGCACTTGCCGGCAATCTCCGTGATGGTGGAGCCGGTGTTCAGAAGCATGCGCTTGGCCATGTTGATGCGCCGGTCGGCGATGTAGTCCATGACCGTCATGCTGGTCTTGTCCTTGAAGTAGTGGCACATGTAGTATTTGTCCACGTGCAGGCTTTTACTGATATCGTCCAGCGAAAGCTTGCCGGAGATGTTGTCGTTTATGTAGGACAGGATCTTGTCAATCATGTCCCCCGCGCCCTCGCCCGTCGCGCGTCCCGCGCTGGACAATGACAGCAGCCGGAACAGGTCGCTCCACAGAAGGAACGTGTCGTTTCGCCGTCCCAGACGGTACTGCTCGCAGATGCCCTTGAACAGCGCGTCCGCCTGCTGCGCCTGTTCCTTGCTCAGCACGCAATACTTGCCGCCGTCGCGGTAGAACAGGTTCTCGATTTCGCCGCTGATGCCCAGCGCCTCGGCGGCGCGCGTTACCGTTTCAGCGGAAAGGATGATTTTGTTTCGCAGATAGTTCTCCGCGTCGCGGGGCTTGGTGCTGTGCGTCTCCGTGCCGTCGATCAGGTAAATGCAGCCCGCCGTCATCGGATACAGATTATCGCGAATCAGCACCTGCCCGTCGCCGGTCAGCGTCTGTATGATTTCCAGACAGTCGGCATGCGAATGCTGCGTGCTGAGCAGCACATCCTTGCCCAACTGATGGTACTCAAGTTCGTAGAACATGTACACCTCACCCGTACATATAGTAACATAGCTCGGCGCAAAAAGCAATAACCATAAAGAAATTGCCAATATTCTGATATCCAATTAATGAATCTTGCGCTATCATATCAGTGGACAGTCAGGGAAGCCGATGGGGAATCGCCCGAAAACGCGGGGTTTTCCCTATGGAAAGGAAGATCAACATGCGCAAGCTGCACACCTCGGTCGTGGAAGCCGCGTTTCAGGCGGGCTATCCGCTGTACCGGATTCCCGGCATTGTGGCCACCGAAACGGGCGCGCTGCTGGTCGGCTATGAGGCGCGAAACACGCTGGCTTCGCGCGGTATGGGCGACTGGGCGGTGATCGACCTGTATGTGAAGCGCTCCGTCGACGGCGGCAGAACATGGCAGCCGCGAGTGAAGCTGCTGGACGGTCTGGCCAAGAACACCACCAACAACCCCGTGTTCATCGTGGACGGCGGGCGGATTCATTTTATCGGCATGGAAAACTACAAGCGCGCGTTTCATCGCGTGAGCGACGACGACGGGCTTACGTGGTCGGAGCCGGTGGAAATCACCTCTGCGTTTGACGAGGCGCGCGGCCAGTACGACTGGACGGTCATCGCCGCCGGGCCGGGGCACGGCATGCGGCTTTCGAACGGACGGCTGATCGTACCGGTGTGGTACACGCGCAACCTTGAAAACATCACCGCGCACAACCCTTCCGCCTGCGGCACGATCTATTCGGACGACGGCGGGAAAACGTGGCACGCGGGCGACGTTTTGAAGCCCGACTTCCTGATCGATCCCAACGAGAGCGCCGTGGCGGAGCTTTCGGACGGGCGCGTGCTGATCAACATGCGCTCCGTGCGGCCGGGCAAGGCGTTTGCCGAGCACCGCGGCATTCCGGAGGGCGAGCACTACCGCGCCGTGGCCGTATCGCGGGATGGCGCGACGAACTGGACGGACGCGCATTTTGATACAAACCTGCGCGACCCGGTGTGCGCCTCCGGGCTTGCGAACTGCCCCGGCGGCATCCTGTACAGCGGCTGCGATTCCGAGCGCTCACGCACCTGTCTCACGCTGCGCTTTTCGCCCGACGACGGCGCGAGCTGGACGGACAGCCTGATGTACGAAACCCTTGGCGGCTACAGCGACGTGTGCTATAATGCCAAAACGGGCACGGCGTTCGTGGCCTATGAATACGACGACTATCGGGATCTGCGCGTCAGCGAAATCGCGCTGGACGCGTCCAATTCACAGGAGGACAATGTATGAAGCTGCTGAACACTGCGCTCATCGAGCGCGCCGGGGAAAACGGCTATCCGTTCTATCGGATTCCCGGCATCGTGGCCACCGAAAAGGGCACGCTGCTCACCTATTACGAAGCGCGCCACGGCGGCGACTGGGCCGTCATCGATCTGTACGTTCGCCGCTCGACGGACGGCGGGCACACGTGGGAAGCGCGGCAGATGGTGCTTTCCGGCCAGAAAAAGAACACCACCAACAACCCGGTGATGATCGTGGACGGCGCGCGCGTGCATCTGCTGTGCCTTGAAAACTACAAGCGCCTGTTCCACCGCGTGAGCGAGGACGACGGCCTTACGTGGTCGGAGCCCGAGGAAATCACGGATGCGCTGGAAGCGCGCCGCGCGGAGTATCCGTGGACGTGCGCCGCCGTCGGCCCCGGCCACGGCCTGCGCCTGCCCGGCGGACGGCTGATCGCCGCGGTGTGGCTCGCGTCCAACCCCGGCAACATTACCGCCCACGGCCCGTCGAAGATTTCCACGCTCTATTCCGACGACCACGGCAAAACGTGGACGCTGGGCGAAATCTTTGAGCCGGAAGGCTCCGTCAGCCCCAATGAAACCTGCGTCGCCGCGCTGTCAGACGGCCGCGTGATTCTGAACATCCGCTCCCGCAAGCCGGACGGCGCGCCCTATACCGCGCCGCACTACCGCTATATCGCCATCAGCGCCGACGGTTCCGGAAACTGGGAAACGTGGCTGGAAAAGCAGCTGCCCGACCCCGCGTGCTGCGGCGGCATGTGCAACTTCCCCGGCGGCCTGCTGTTTACCAACTGCGACAGCTGCATCAGCCGCAGCAACCACACGCTGCGCAAGTCGACCGACGACGGAAGGACGTGGAGCGAAGCGCTTCTGTACGACCCGCTGGCCGGCTATTCAGACTGCATCTATAACCCCGCGACCGGCACGGCGTTCGTCGCCTACGAGCACGAGCGCGAGTCGGAGCTTCGCGTAAGCGAAATCGAATTATAAGGATGGGAATGTACTATGGAAATTAAAGGCCTGATTCCGGCAATGGCAACCCCGATGCATGCGGACGGTTCTCTGAATCTGGACGGCGTGAAGCCGCTGGTAGACAAGCTGCTGGCCATGGGCGCGTACGGCGTGTTCGCCGTGGGCAGCATGGGCGAGGCCGCGTCGCTGAGCCTTAAGGAGCGGATGCAGGTCGTCCGCGCCACCGTGAAGGCCGTGGACGGCCGCGTGCCGGTGCTGGCCGGAACGGGCTTCGTGACCACCGCGGAGACCATCCGCATGACCAGAATGTGCGAGGGCGAGGGCGTGGCCGCCGTGTCCGTCATCACGCCCAGCTATTGGAGAATGTCGCAGGAAGCGCTGTATCGGCACTATGCCTCCGTCATTCACGCCACCACGCTGCCCGTGTTCGCCTACAACCTGCCGCAGAACACCGGCAACAACCTTGACCCCGAGACCGTCGGAAAGCTCTACCGGCAGGAGGGCCTCGCGGGCGCGAAGGACAGCTGCGCCGTGTGGGAAAACACGAAGGGCTATATGGATCAGGTGGACGACGGCTTCTGCATGCTCGTCGGCGAAGACACGCTGTGCCTTGAGGGTCTGAAGTACGGCTCCAAGGGCTCGATCTCCGCGCCGTCCAACGCGTATACCTACGTCATGGCGGCCATCTACAACCGCTTCGTGGCCGGCGACCTCGAGGGCGCGCAGCAGGCGCAGGATGACTGGAACTTCATCATCAGGCGCTTCAACGCCGTCGGCGCGTTCCCCGGCTCGTTCAAGCTCACCACCAGCCGCCTGACCAGCGACGTGGGCCCCGCCCGCGCGCCCGTGCTCCCCGCGGACGAAGCGAAGCTCAACGAGCTGCTTCCCGAGTTGGAAGCCGTCGCCGCCAAGTATCGCCCGTAATTTCATTTATACCAAAAGAAGAAGCGACCGATCGATCGCTTCTTCTTTTTTAGGCTCTATAATAAAAGTAGGGGTGTCGGCAAAAAAGATAGACAAAGTAAATCCG
>OLSB01001354.1_pt1 | contig 24020 bp, 16 predicted proteins | sample 1672071 | NCBI WGS metagenome assembly OLSB01 (sample SAMEA3136642, study PRJEB25190) | human gut metagenome | biome: human gut; feature: human-associated habitat; material: faeces | place: Austria | collected 2013 | reverse complement strand
TGCAGGACTGCTCGTGGCTCCGAAATGGAGCCATTTTTCGTCTATGGCATCAAAATTGATGCCATGTCCATTCCGGATTTCATCGGTGTGGCTGCAAAATTGATGCCATAAAAATAAGCGCCTGCCTCTTTTCAGAAGCAGACGCTCATTTCTCGTATTCAGTTTTTACCGTAGCAGCCGGATCAGCAGCTCATTGATATCCTCGGTGGGCTTGCCGCTTGCTACCAGCTTGTTCCGAAAGGACAACAGGGCCATTGTCAGCAGCCGTCGCTCGCCGGCGCAGAGTGCTAACACTCGATTTCTTCTATGCTTGAACATCACCACACCTCAGCAATAAACTAGCTCAGAAAGGATAACCTCCTCCGCTCGGCTGCGGATGCTGTTCATCCGTCCCACCCATTCCATTTGTTTTTCGGCCTTCAGCCGCTCAGTGACACCCTCAGCGTCCTTCATCTGCGCGACCAGCCGATCGAACATCTCCTGTGCTGTGTCGCCGATTTCCTTGAGATGCTCGTCCAGCTTGCCGGTCAGCAGCATCCCCGTGTAGATGCCGTCTCTGTACTCGCGCAGATACCGCCTGCGCATTTCTGCGAATCTGTTGTACATATTCTTCCTCCTTTTGCGCCCGCCGTGCGGGTTTCTATCATCATCCACATGATAGCGCAACCCAGAAGAAAAGCCCAATGTGCGAAAAACAAATTTGCAGATTTGACCATTTTACGATTCTGTTTGCAAGCCAAATTCGCTCCATTCACTCAGAGCGGGTGAATGGAGCAAATTTTCGGCGAATATTCCCCCCATCTGATAAGGCTCTGTGATAAAAAAGCAAGAAGTTCATTCTTGAAAGCATGGGATTATCCTCCGATTTCCTCGTAAATCCGCAATAATCCTTGATAAATTCGCCTTGCTGTGATATACTTAAATTGTATAATTGTAGCTATCGGAAACCACCTGAAAGTGAGGATACTCCCATGGAACCGACCATCGAACGCTGGTACTCAATGAAAGAAATTTGCGAATACCTCGGCGTCAGCCGTGATACGGTACTCGCCTGGATAGAAAAAAGAAATATGCCCGCTGCGAAAATAGGCCGCCTTTGGAAATTCAAGGTCAGCGAAGTAGACGCCTGGATGAAGTCCGGCGTGGCGGCAGATAATTAAGTTTCGGAGATGTACAATATGGGTTTTATTGAATCGTATAAACATCTTGAAAAACTATGCGGCGAAGTATTAAATGACGATAGGCGTATATCCGCTTATATTGATGAAATGATAAATACTCCCCGTGGTTCTTATCTTGTAAAAGGTTGGGATGATGACCTAAAACAACTGAAACACTACCGTTGGGTTAGGAATCAAATAACACATGAACCTGATTGTACCGAGCAAAATATGTGTGAACCGTGTGATACTGTGTGGCTGGACGATTTTTATTCACGCATAATGAATCAAATCGATCCTCTCGCTTTATATTCTAAAGCCACCAAGCCTCGTCATGCTCAAAAACCGGTACAAGCTCATAAGTCGGAATCCCATACTTACACTTATTCTCAGCCGACTTCTAACCATAGGAAATCATTCCCACAGACTGCCGGTTGTATGACATTTTTAGTAGGTATTTTAATTATTGTAGTTGCAATCGTTTTAATTTCAGGAATATTATAATCTGATTTTGGAAATGCACTATGGCACCGGAGAATAAATTGGGGCTGACAAGCTCCGCCGATCTTGCCCAGAAAGAAGAACGCCTCAGCAAGAAAAAGGCGGTAGAACTGTACGAAAACGGTGTGCTTGACATCATGCCGGCAGGCAAATTCTCGATTTTGCAGGCGATTCACAAATATCTGTTTGAAGATATTTACGACTTTGCCGGAAAGCTGCGCACGGTGAATCTGGCAAAGGGTAATTTCCGCTTTGCGCCGCTGATGTATCTGGAGGCGGCACTGGCCAACATCGACAAGATGCCACAGTCCACTTTTGACGAGATCATCGAAAAATATGTGGAAATAAATATTGCCCACCCCTTTCGGGAGGGCAATGGGTGCAGCACCCGCATTTGGCTTGACCATATCCTGAAAACCGAAATTGGTAAGGTCATGGACTGGAGCAAGGTGGATAAAGAGGACTATCTCCTTGCAATGGAGCGCAGCCCCATCAAGGATGTGGAGATCAAGGTGCTGCTGAAGGCGGCGCTGACCGATGAGGTCGGCAGCCGTGAGGTGTATAGGAACGGCATCGACCACAGCTACTATTACGAAGGGTACACGACCTTCAAGGCAGAAGATTTGAGCAAGGAATGAGGTGCAAATATGCCGGATCAGAATTGGCAATTTGAACTGGAAGAATATATCAAGCAGGGTGAACCCGACCGAGCCGAAAAAAGCGAGGCGTGGCAGACCGCCATCGGCTTGCAGGCGGTGGACGGGCTGAACACCTCTGCCTATCTGCTGGATACGGCCAAGGACCACATCGAGGGTAAAATCACTATCGATGAAGCCCAGCAGCGCATCCATAGCTATTATGAGCAGCGCACCACCCGCACTGAAATAGAAAATGAAACCAAAGAGGCGGACATTGTTTCCGCCAGAATTGCAAAGTTGCTGGGCGAAAAAGCCTTCCAATTCTCCCCCGCTGAATGGCTCTCCATCCATCGTAGGCTGTTTGAGGGCGTGTTCCGTCACGCCGGACAGATTCGGCAGTACAACATCACCAAGAAAGAGTGGGTGTTGAACGGCGACACCGTAATCTATGCGGACTGGAACAGTATCAAGGATACGCTGGATTACGATTTTGCCAATGAAAAAAAGTTTTCCTATGAGGGCTTGTCCGTAGATGCGGCGGTGAAGCATCTGGCGAAATTCGCCTCCGACATTTGGCAGATCCATCCCTTCGGTGAAGGAAACACCCGTGCCACCGCCGTTTTTATGATCAAATATATGAAAACCTTTGGCTTCCGTGTGAAAAACGACGCCTTTGAAAAGAATTCGTGGTACTTCCGCAACGCCTTGGTCCGAGCGAACTACACGAATCTGCAAAAGGGTGTTCACTCCACCACAAAGTTCTTGGAGATGTTTTTCGGCAATCTCCTTTTAGGCACGGATTATGAGCTGAAGAATCGTTATATGCACATTGATTATGTGGATGTCGATAAGCCCCAAAGTGCCAAACAGCAAATTCCAAAGTGCCAATTTGGCACTTTGGACTGCACTTTAGAAGAATTGGCTGTGTTGGATTTAATAAAGAAAAATCCAACCATCAAGCAGCAGGAGCTTGCAGACATCACCGGCAAATCAATCAGAAGTGTAAAGCGAATTATGAAGTCGCTGCAAGATAAAAGCTATATCCGCAGAGAACGCGGCAAGAGATACGGAAAATGGGAAGTGCTGGTTTGATCTATCATACCTGTTCCAATGCAATGCGGCAAAATAATAAAAGAAAGGGTTCGTTCTATGGCTAACGGAAACAACGCCACAATCGGCTTTGAAAAGCAAATCTGGGATGTTGCGTGTGTCCTTTGGGGGCATATCCCCGCAGCAGAACACTGAAAAGAGAAGATATAAAAATTGGAGCAGCAGGCAAATGTAAGCCTCCGTACCGTCAGTAAGATGTATCGCGAGAAAAATATTACAATTGATATCTTAGGACGAATTTGCAAGCGCTGGATTGTTCCATTGATGATGTTATGGAATTTGTCCCCGATAAAGAGAATCGCGATAAGCCTGCCGATGCGTACAGCTGCTCTGTCAAGTCATGTTAAAGAATCAAATTGCTTAACAGATGAGGAGGAACACCCCGCATGACCAAACTTGAAGATATAACCGTGGGCAGTTCCGTAAAAGGAATTATCAGCAATTCGACTGTCACAATCGTTGCTGTCCAATGGTACGGAAACAATGTGCTCGAAATTACATATAAGGACAGCCATGGACAACCAGGCAATCAGATGCTGCTCCGCGACGAAGAAATTAATCTGACCGTTATGGACAATAGTCTGCCGTGGAGCTTTGACGCGGACGGCGAACAGATGAAGCTTGCATCAGAAGCTTATCGAATCAGCCTTGCGCATTTATTCGATCCGTATCTGGCTGTGCATACTTCCTCAGTGGAACCGCTTCCGCATCAGATTTCAGCTGTCTATCAAGAGATGCTGCCGAAGCTTCCGCTGCGCTATGTGCTTGCGGATGACCCCGGTGCCGGTAAAACAATCATGACCGGTCTGTTCATCAAGGAACTGATTGCCAGAGGCGATTTGAAAAGATGCCTGATTGTATCTCCGGGCAGTCTTGTGGAACAGTGGCAGGATGAGCTGTTTTCAAAATTCCACCTTACGTTTCAAATCCTGACAAACGACCGAATGGAATCGGCTGTGACGGGCAATGTCTTTAACGAGGTGGATTTCTGCATCTGCCGTTTGGATAAGCTTGCACGAAATGAGCAGCTTCAAGAAAAACTGAAGGTATCTGAGTGGGATCTGATTGTGTGCGATGAGGCTCATAAGATGTCTGCTACTATCTGGGGCGGAGAAGTGAAATACACGAAGCGCTTCCAGCTCGGCAAGCTGCTTTCTAATATCACAAAGAACTTTCTTCTCTTGACGGCAACACCGCACAACGGCAAGGATGAGGACTTTCATCTGTTTCTGTCTCTGGTGGACCCGGATCGTTTTGAGGGAATCCATAATACTTCGGAGCAGACTATTGATGTCAGTGATGTCATGCGCAGACTGACAAAGGAAGAGCTTTTGAAATTTGACGGTACGCCTCTGTTTCCGGAGCGTATTGCCTACACGGTAAACTATTCCCTTTCGCCGCAGGAGGCGCAGCTGTATCAGGCTGTCACGGACTATGTGCAGGAAGAGTTCAACCGCGCGGATAACTTGAACAATGAACGCAAGACCACTGTCGGTTTTGCTCTTACGATATTGCAGCGCCGCCTTGCTTCTTCTCCGGAGGCAATTTATCAATCGCTGCGCCGCCGACGCGAGCGCTTGGAGCATCGCCTTGCAGAGGAGAAAATGGGCAAACGCGCGGCAGATTACACGGATGCAGCTTATGACATAGACGATGACGATGATCTCACGCCGGATGAGCAGGAGGCTGTTGAGGAGAAAGTCGTAGACCACGCTTCCGCTGCGGCAACCATCGCAGAGCTTGAAATTGAAATCAAGACGCTGAAGCGCCTTGAAAAGATGGCAAATGATGTCCGTGTCAGCGGTGTTGACCGAAAATGGGATGAACTTTCCTCTCTGCTTCAGGATAACCAGGCGATGTATGGCGAGGATAACCAGCGTGAAAAACTGATCATCTTCACGGAACACAAGGACACGCTCAACTACCTTGCCGGAAAGATTCGCGCTCTGCTCGGAGATGACGAAGCTGTTGTTACCATCCACGGCGGAATGCTCCGTGATGAACGGAGAAAAACAGAACAGCTCTTCAAGCAGGATGTCGGGGTGCGCATCCTGATCGCTACGGATGCTGCTGGCGAAGGCATCAACCTTCAGCGCGCGCATCTGATGATAAACTACGACTTGCCTTGGAATCCCAATCGACTGGAACAGCGTTTTGGCCGTATCCATCGTATCGGACAAACAGAGGTTTGTCATCTTTGGAATTTGGTTGCGAACGAGACTCGTGAGGGTTATGTGTTCCAAAGGTTGTTCCTAAAACTTGAGGAAGAGCGGCAGGCCCTCGGCGGAAAAGTTTTTGATATACTTGGCAAAGTCTCGTTTGATAATAAATCCTTGCGCGACCTGCTGATTGAAGCCGTGCGTTATGGCAATGACCCGGAAGTGCGCGCAAGACTCAATCGTGTGGTGGATAAATCTCTTGATCCGCAGATATTCCGGGATATCATCCGGGAAAATGCATTGACGGATGATGTGATGGATATCCATATGGTCAATGCAATTCGCGAGGATATGGAGCGTGTGGAGGCACACAAGCTCCAGCCGCATTTTATTGAATCTTTCTTCCTTGACGCGTTCCAACAGCTTGGCGGACGCATTCGCAAGCGTGAGGCCGGAAGATATGAGATTACTTCTGTGCCTTATGCTGTGCGAAATCGTGATATGGCAATCGGATACGGAGAACCAGTTTTGAACCGCTACGAACGTGTCTGCTTTGACAAGAAATACTGCACGGTTCCCGGAAAGCCCCAAGCGGATTTGGTCTGCCCGGGTCAGCCACTGCTGAATGCTGTGATCGATTTGATTCAGGAAAAGAATGTGGATACCATGAAGCGCGGCAGCGTTCTGATTGATGACAGCGATTACAGTGAAGATGCACGCCTGCTGTTTTACATAGAAGATGCCGTTCAGGATGGCGTCACGCTGAAAGACGGCAAACGCAGAGTCATCTCCAAGCAAGTCCATTTTGTTGAGATGAAAGCAGATGGGACTGCTTCTTCAGCAGGATATGCTCCATATCTTGACTACCGCGGAGCAACGGCGGAAGAGACTCCGGTGATTCGTGCTTGGCTGGAGTCGCAGGACTGGCTGCACCGTGATGTGGAAGCCACAGCAAAGACTTACGCGGTCGAGCATCTGATACCTCCGCACTTTGCAGAAGTAAAAAAGCAGAAAGAAGCCATGCTGAACAAAACTGCAAAAGCAGTTAAAGACCGCCTGACCGCTGAAATTCAGTATTGGGACTACCGTGCTGCAGACCTTGCGCAAAAGGAAGCTGCCGGCAAATCTAACGCAAAGCTCAACTCCAAGCTGGCCGCTCGCCGCGCAGAAGAGTTGGAACATCGTATGCAAGAGCGCCTTGCGGAGATTGAGAAAGAACGGCGCATTTCGCCTATGCCTCCGGTAATGACCGGTGGAGCGCTTGTCATTCCGAAAGGACTTCTCTATAAGCTGATGCCGCATGCTGAACCGGAGCTGTTCAGTCAGGGTGATAAGAAAGCAATCGAACTGGCTGCGATGAAGGCCGTGATGGAGATTGAGAAGGAATCGGGCTTTGCGCCGCGCGATGTCAGCGCCGTAAAATGCGGATACGATGTGGAGTCTTTCGTGCCGGAAAACATGCGAGGAGCAGACGGCAATGTGCTGCGATTTGTAGAGGTCAAAGGCCGGGCAAAGGGCGCAACCACTGTTACCGTCAGCCGCAACGAAATGCTCTGTGGCCTGAATAATCCGGAACAGTTTATTCTCGCCATCGTGGAAGTAGACGCAGACGCGACGCACACGATTTACCTGAAACGACCGCCATTTGACGCACCGGGCATGGCAACGAACAGCACAAATTATGACATACAGGATTTGATAGCATCCTCTGAGATCGTCTATCAGAAGTGAGGAAACCGATATGAGTACAAAAAAACTGATTGAGGTGGCATTACCTCTGGAAAAAATCAATGCCGCAGCTGCATATGAAAAGATGCCTGGCATTGGATCGCATCCGCGCGGGTTACATCTATGGTGGGCTCGTCGCCCCTTTGTGGCTGCACGTGCAGTTATATGGTCGAGCCTTGTGGACGATCCTTCTTCTCATCCGGAAAAGTTTCCGACAGAGGAAGACCAGAACAAAGAACGTCAGAGGCTCTTTAAGATTCTGGAGGATCTCGTCGTATGGGAAAATTCCAATAATGAGGATGTCCTGAATGCCGCAAAAGCTGAAATTCTGAAATCCACCAATAATAATCCGCCGGCTCTTCTTGACCCATTTGCCGGTGGTGGAGCCATCCCACTCGAGGCGCAGCGCCTTGGGCTGGAAGCACACGCCCACGACCTGAATCCTGTGGCTGTGACCATCAATAAGGCTATGATTGAGATTCCACCACGCTTCGCAGGGAAAGCTCCGGTAAATCCGGATGCACAGGTTTCTGCTATGCGTAATGGCTGGAGCAGAGCACAGGGGCTTGCGGAGGATGTGCGCTATTACGGCGAATGGATGAAACAGGAGGCATATAAGCGCATTGGCCATCTCTATCCCAAGGTGAAAGTGCCGCATGAACAGGGCGGCGGTGAAGCCACCGTCATTGCATGGATCTGGGCGAGAACGGTCAAGTGCCCAAACCCGGCCTGCGGATGTGAGATGCCGCTGGCCAGCTCTTTTGTGCTGTCCAAGAAGAAGGGAAAGGAAGCGTGGATTGAACCGCAATTTGATTATGAAGCCAAGAAAATAACCTATAAGGTGCAACTTGGTAAAGGTAAGATTCCAGAAGCGCCGAAAACTTCTCGTGGTGCAAATTTCAAATGCATTATGTGCGGAGAAGCAACAATGTCAGAATACATCAAGTCTGAAGCATTAGAAGGTAGGATGGGTGCTGCCCTAATGGGAATTGTTGCTGAAGGGCAACATGGCCGGTTGTACATTTCTCCAGATGAGAACCAAATTCATGCTGCCCAAGTTTGTAAACCAGAAGACTATCCAACTGGTGTAATTGGTGGTGATCGTCGGGCTTTATGGACACCGTTGTACGGACTATCAGATTTTTCAGATTTGTTCACAAACCGTCAGCTCACTGCCCTGACCACCTTCAGCGAGTTGGTTTCCGAGGCACAGGCAAAAGCCGAAGCGGATGCGGTGGCTGCCGGCATGAAAAACGACCATCTTCCCCTGCGCAATGGCGGCGATGGAGCGAAAGCCTATGGTGAGGCGGTGGGGGTGTATTTGGCGTTTGCAGTAGATCGCGAAACAGATTTTTGCAATAGCGTTTGCAGATGGTCTGTTTCAAACGAAAAACCTATGAATCTGTTCGCGAGGCAAGCAATTCCAATGGTTTGGGATTATCCAGAAGTGAATGTCTTTAGTAATGCTGTTGGTAGCTTTGCAACCATAAAAGACTATATTTCCAAATGCATAGGCACTTTACCTGCTGAGAATTATGTCGCTGAAGGTATTCAAGCAGATGCTCAAACTGATTGTGGATTACGGAATATCATGATTTCTACCGATCCACCCTACTATGACAACATTGGGTATGCAGATTTAGCTGATTTTTTCTATGTCTGGATGCGGCAGTCTCTGAAGGATACCTACCCGGAGCTGTTTAGTACTATGCTGGTACCGAAGGCAGAGGAATTGATTGCCACCCCGTATCGTCATGATGGAAGTGTTGAAAAAGCAAAGCACTTCTTCGAAGATGGGATGCTTTCTGCCTGTAAACAGATGTACCAGTATGCACGGGAGGATGTTCCCGTCACCATTTACTATGCTTACAAGCAGAGCGATACGGACGATCGCGGCACAGCTTCTTCCGGATGGGAAACCATGTTGGGAGCAATTGTGAATGCGGGCTTTGCGATCACGGGTACATGGCCAATGAGAACTGAACAAACATATCGGTCAATCGGGATGGGGACTAATGCTCTTGCCTCCTCCATCGTCCTGGTGTGCCGCAAGCGTCCGGAAGATGCGCCGCAGACAACGCGCCGCAATCTGATTGCGGCTCTGCGCCGGGAACTGCGCCCCGCGCTGCAAAAGCTGCAGTCGAGCAACATTGCGCCTGTGGACCTGGCGCAGTCCGCCATCGGCCCCGGCATGGGCGTGTTCAGCCGCTATCGCCGGGTTCTTGAGGCAGATGGTTCTGTTATGAGCGTGCGCAGCGCCTTGCAGGTGATCAACGAAGAGATCGATCTGTACTTCAATGAACAGGTGGGCAGCATGGATACCGCCAGCCGGTTCTGCGTGGACCTCTATACCCAGTGCGCCTACAACAATATCAAGTATGGCGAGGCGGAGATTCTCGCAAATGCCAAGGGTACCTCCATCCCGATGATGGCGGCGCACGGCGTTCTGTATGCGAAAGCAGGCGTTGTGCATCTGATGGAACGCAGCGAGCTTCCGACAGAGGTGGATTCTAATGAGAGCACCATCTGGCTGCTCACCCAGCAGCTGACCCATGCTATGGCAACCGGCGGCATCGAAGCCTGCGCAAAGATCGTGTGGGGCATCTTCGGCTCCGGCGCGGAGGCTGCAAAGGATCTGGCCTATCGGCTTTATACCATTGCCGAGCGCAAAGGCTGGACAGAGGAAGGCTATGCCTATAACGCGCTTGTTGTGGCTTGGCCGGACATTCAGTCCAGGGCAGCAGCAATAAAGGCTGATGCACCGGAACAGATGACTCTGTTCGATATGGACGCAATCGATTCATGATAGAACAACGATAAGGGGGTGAATCTCCAAATGAAAAAGTTAATAGAGGCGGCGCTCCCTTTAACTGATATTAACGCAAAAACCATCCGTGAAAAGAAGTTGGCTCCTGGACATCCCGCTCATCTGCATCTTTGGTGGGGACGAAGTCCGATCTCCTCTGTGCAGTCGGCCTTGGCTGCATCGCTGATCAATGCTCCGGAAAGCGACGATGAGCTTAAATCGCGGCTTGCGCGTGTGCAAAGCGGAGAGGTTCCGGAGTTTGGCAAGAAGCCGACCGTTTTAGACCCTTTTTGCGGATTCGGAGGAATTCCGCTGGCAGCACAGTCGCTGGGGCTTCCTGCCGTCGCAAGTGATCTGAACTCTGTGGCAGTGATGCTTACGAAAGCGGCAACGGAAATTCCCGCAAAGTTTGCAAATGTAAGCCCGGTCAATCATTCGGCACTCCGGAAGCAGTATTTTGGAACGGAAGGCCTTGCGGAGGATGTTGCTTATTACGGCAATCTTCTGCGGGAAAAGGCCTGGGAAAAGCTCAAGGACATCTATCCGAATGAGCCGGAAGGCACACCTTCCGCTTGGATCTGGGCAAGGACAGTCAAATGCCCGAACCCCGCATGTGGCTGTACTATGCCGCTGGCAAGCTCTTTTATTCTGTGCTCAAAAGGGACAAATGAGATTTGGGCAGAGCCTGTTTTGCAAGACGGAGCAGTACATTTTGAATTACAGCATGGATGCTGTCCAAAGGAGAAAATGAGCAATAAGGTTGGCAGTCAAGGCGCGGTATTTCGTTGTCCTGCCTGCGGTTCGCTCACAACGGATGCGTATGTAAAGCAGATGGGTTCATCTCATAAGCTTGGCGCGCAGATGATGGCAATCTCCTTGGAGACGGAAGACGGAATAAAGTATATTGCCCCATCCGAGAAACAGATGCATGCAGCGAATGTCCCTATCCCAGAGGATGCACCGCCCGGAGAAATACCGGATAATCCGCATTGGTTCACACCACCTGGGTTCGGTCTCAAAAACTATGCGGATCTCTTCTCATCGAGACAGCTTACTATGCTAACGATGTTCTGCGATTTGCTCCCTGAGATACAGGATAAGGCTGCATCGGATGCCCTGGCAGCAGGAATGGACGCAAGCGGAGGCTCGCTATCAAACGGCGGCACCGGCGCTCTGGCTTATGGGCAGGCAATCGGAGTATATCTGGCTTTTGTGATTGATAAGATTGCAGATGCAAACTCCACAATCTGCTCGTGGCGAACCACAGGGAATAGCCTTCGAAATACCTTTGGCAGACAGGCGATTCCTATGGTATGGACCTACGCGGAAGGCAATCCTTTTTCAAAAATTACCGGGAACTTATCTTCTACGCTGAAAAGCGTTGTAAATGCAATCCGGAATCTGCCTATCGGCAGTGAAGTTTCCGTTTTGCAACAAGATGCACGAATGGCAACATATCCGCAAAATATAATGGTTTGCACAGAGCTTCCGTATTATAAGGCCATTGGTTATGCGGCACTGTCAGATTACTTCTATATATGGCTTAGGAAAAGTCTGAAGACAATCTATCCAGAATTGTTCAACCCCATGGTGACAAGTAAGGATGAGCTTTCTACCTGTGGTCAGTATGAAGGAAAGCATGCGGCAGAGTGCGAACAGACTTATGAAGCCCAAATGCGAGATGTACTCGCCCAACTGGCAGAACATGCCGACAGGAATTTCCCACAGCTATTCTTCTTCGAGTTTCATAAAGGAGATGAATTGGCACTTGTCAATGGGAACAATGGCACAGCTTCTCCATTTGAGACTTTAATCGGGAGTATGCTTCATGCTGGATATGAAATTACAGCAGTGTGGCCAATGCGAAACGCAGCGGCTTCTGAAAAGGCAGATGGGACAAGAGTATTGATTGCGGCACGCGTTCATGATAAAACCGAGCAGACCACGAGAAGGGGCTTTGCAGCCGCACTAAAGAGGGAATTCCCCATGGTATTTGAAAGGATGTTGTGCGCCGGTGTGGATGTCAGTGATGAAAAAATCGTCGGTATCGGTGCAGGACTTAGTCTGTTCACTCGTTACAAGAAAGTCTTAAATGCATCCGGTTCAGGCATGAAGATACACGATGCACTAGAGCTTATTTATCAAGAGATTCTGGGATATTTGAAAGAAAAAAACGCGGACAGCGAAGCTGATACCGTTCATTTGGAGGAGGAATAAATCATGCAGGAAAATATAGCACTCGTTCAAAACGGATTTAGGATTTTACTTCCTGATATGGCAGGCTATATCTGCAGGGAGCTATCGCGCGTATACAAGAACAGCTGGTGGCAGGAGGTACTGACTGCACTCAGTGACCAATATGATCTGCCCTCTTCCGGTGAGTATGCTGAATTGCAAGATTCACTCGATGTTGCAAACTGTCTGCGGCTCATTGATCGGCGTTGGAATGATGTTTTTCGTTCCAAGCTCTCAAAGGACTACCGTACTTGGGCTACAGAACTCATGGGAGTTCGCAATAAAGTTGCTCATTTGGGAATGCAGGATATTGCACAGGCCGATGCAGAACGAGCATTGGATACAATGGCGAGACTTTGCGATGGCTTTGACAGTGATGGAGCTGAAGAAATTCGTGCTTTGTATCGTAAACTCCGCTATGGTTCAGAAGATGCTTCTACATCTTCCGCCCCGGCAAAAGAAACCACACCGACTGGAAAATCTAAGACTGTCGCAGCTGTGCTGGGACGTCACGTCGGAGAAAATCTCCCCAGCTGGCGCGATGTTATGCAGCCACACCCGGATGTAGCGGAAGGGCGCTATAAATCCGCTGAATTTGCCGCAGATCTTGCGCAGGTAGCCAGAGGCGAAGGTGCATATGAGTACCGTGACCCGGTTGAATTTTTCGCGAGAACCTATGTAACGGAAGGTATGGCAGGACTTTTGGTGGAGTCCTTACAGCGCTTAAACGGGACAGGCGGAGAACCTGTTATCCAGTTGAAGACAGCATTCGGCGGCGGCAAAACCCACAGCATGCTGGCTCTTTACCACATTGCACACAGCAGAATGTCGCTGGAGTCCGTACCTGCCTTGAAGCCGATTATGGAACGCGCAGGATTAGAAGAATTCCCACACGCAAATGTCGCTGTTCTGGTTGGTACGGCGCTTGACCCATCCCGTCGGAAAAAGCCTGCAAACCTTCCGGGATATAGCGTTGGCACCATTTGGGGAGAAATGGCGTATCAACTGGTGACTTCTGCCGGTAAGCCTGAGCTATATGCAAAATATATTCGTGATGCCGATTTGAAAGGCGTAGCTCCCGGCTCGGAGAACTTGAAGAACCTGTTCAACGAATGTGGCCCCTGCTTGATTTTGATGGACGAGCTGGTTGCTTACGCAAAAGTTCTCTTTGGCGCAGAAGGTTTGCCTGCTGGTTCTTTCGATAATTTCATTACATTCATTCAACAGATTACCGAAGCTGCACGCGCAAGTGAAAACAGCATCGTGGTTGCTTCTATTCCGGAATCCAGCATTGAGATTGGTGGCGAGGCAGGCCAAAAGGCACTCGAAGCAATCGAGCATACTTTTGGACGTATGGAGTCTATTTGGAAGCCAGTTGCTGCAAACGAAGGATTTGAAGTTGTACGCCGCAGACTGTTTTTGGACTGCAAGGACGAAGCAGCCCGCGATGCTGTTTGTGATGCATTCAGCCAAATGTATCAGGACAATTCTGAAGATTTTCCGCTTGAATCCAAGGAAGTGGAATATCGTGACCGCCTTGTATCTTGCTACCCGATACATCCAGAAGTATTCGATCGTCTCTATGGCGATTGGGCAACATTGGAGAGATTCCAGCGCACAAGAGGTGTGCTGCGTCTGATGGCAGCAGTTATTCATGAGCTTTGGATGGCAAACGATGAGGGAGCCATGATCATGCCGGGCTCCATTACACTGGATATGCCGCAAGTCCGTGATGAGCTAGTTCGCCACCTTCCGGATACATGGAACAGCATCATTGACCGTGAAGTAGACGGAAAGGATTCTATCCCCTATCAAAAAGATAAAGCAAATCCTCGGTATGGACGCATTCTCGCGTGCCGTCGCGTATCCCGAACAGTTATGCTTGGCAGCGCTCCGAGCACTTCTGCCCTTCGGGACCAAGGAATCAGAGGTTTGGAAACTTCTCGAGTCCTTTTGGGCGTTGTTCAGCCTGGCGAAAATATTGCCGACTTTAAGGACGCATTGAACACTCTTCATGGCTCTCTGTCTTACCTCTATAACAATCCGAATGGAAACCGCTTCTGGTATGACACAAAGCCAACGCTGCGTAAGACTGCTGAAGATCGCGCCTCTCAGGTCTCTTTGGCGGATGTCGATATGGAAATTGAAAGCCGCTTGAAGAAGTGCAGAAAGGAAAATCCCTTTGCGGGGGTTCATCCGTCTCCAACATCTTCAGGTGATGTCCCGGATGACCAAGCAGTACGTCTGGTTCTCCTGCGTACCAATGATACCTATCGCAGGAACTACGATAATTCGGCTGCGATGAGAGCTGTTCAGGACATTCTGAATAACCGTGGAGCATCACCGCGTATTTTTCGGAACATGCTTGCATTTGTTGCCCCAGATGAGAGCAAGATAGGTGCGCTCCGTCAGGAGGTAAAGCGCTACATTGCTTGGACTTCCATCATGTCCGATAAAGAGGATCTGAATCTTGATGGTCAGCAAGTCCGGGAAACAGAGAACAATCTGAAGCGCAGCAACGACACAGTGGAGCTTCGCCTGAAAGAAACCTATTGTTGGTTGATGGTTCCCTTTATCGACCAATATGGCGACATGAAGGCAATTCAATGGGAAATCAGTGATCTCGGCGGCGGACAGGATTCCATTGTTGCAAAGGCAGCAAGGAAAATGCTTCAAAGCGACCAGGTCATCACAAGATGGGCTCCGGCTCTGCTGCAAATGACACTGGATGAGCTTCTTTGGAAGGATACTGAAAACATTTCAGTGAAGAAGCTTTGGGAATACCTCTGCACTTATTGCTATTTGCCAAGACTGTCCAGCTACAGCGTTCTTCAGGAAACCATTTGTCAGGGCTGCGCATCCGATGAGTATTTCGGAATAGCAGCGGCGCATAATGGTGAGCGGTATGTTGGCTTGAAGTGGAATCAGAGCATTTTCAACTTCAATAACACAGATTTGCTCGTGAAGCCTTCTGCTGCAAAGGCACAGATCAAGGAAGAGGCGGAAGCTCAAGCGGCGGCTGGCAGTCAAGCAACTTCAGGCGGCACTTCTTCCGGATTTACACCCAGCGGAAGCGGAATGCATACAGGCACCAGCAGCGAAGGTGCTGGGACACCAGGCGGTACTGGAGCTGCTACTCCGCCCACTGCTGCAAATAGGCATTTCTATATGTCTGCGGATGTCGATGCTGTCCGCGTCAATAGGGTGATTTCAACCTATGTTGATGAAATCATTCGGCATCTGATGCAAGTTGAAGGAGCCAATGTGCAGTTGAAACTGGAAGTAGAGGTTAATGCCCCTGATGGCATTCCTTCGTCGACAGTAAGGACAGTTTCTGAAAACTGCAAGACCTTGAAGATTACTGACTTCGGGTTTGATGACTGATAAGCAAAATTTGCTCTGATATAGGTGGCATAGCTTGCTGTACCGCCTATATCAGAGAAGCAAATCATCTTGGATTATTTTCTATGTATTCATTGTACTATCGGAACTATGTCAATTAGTACAACGACATTATTCCGTAGATCTTTGATATTGTTCCGAGGATTGTTCTTTTTCACCCGACTAGCGGTCGATGATGCTCTCGTCCGGGCTCACGAATCAATCAACAAGCCGACGCTTATACCGGAAAGTTTCTGAATCCTTGCTCTGTTCTTATTTGGGGCCGTAAAGCTGAAAACAGCGGGAGAAATCGCAGAAATCTGCGTTTTCTCCCGCCATATCATTCAGTTGATTTGCAAAATAATTTTTAGCAGTCCCTATCCATACCTCCGCAGTATACCGGCTCAAAAAGGACAGCTTCTCTGTGAGGGTATTGCGGAATCAGCGTTTTTCGCTCTCTTTTGCCGCCTTCTCAATGCTGCGAATGGCCTGCAAATATTCCTCCTCCACGGGAGAAAGATTCTGCGCCTGATATTTCCTGTATTCCGCCTTTGCCTTCTCCATCGCCTGCGTGTGGCTGACGGTTCCCCCGTCGGTGAGCAGGGCCTCTCCGGTGGAGGCAAGGATGCGGTCCAGGTTCTCCACATAATCGCTCATGTACATGGGCCGGCGGCGCATCGCCTGAATCTCCGCAAAGTCAAAGTATCCGGAAACGAGATTGTTCAGTATCTTCAGTTCGTCCGCGGAGAGATAGTTCTTTGCGACGGTAATATCCTTCGCCGTGGGAAAATCCCCAGAAAATGCGGTAAGCCCCATAAATGGCTTTTCGGCATCGGCTCGCTCAAAAATCACCTCTGCGGCGGTATGGCCATGGGCGGCATAGTGCAGCTTGTTCTGCACCATCTTGAAAAAAGCCACCGACTCGGCGCTTTTAGGGTCATAGTCCACGCTGGTAGCGTAGAGGTCGAGGACCTGACGGTATATCACCTTTTCGGAGGAACGGATGTCCCGGATGCGGTCAAGAAGCTCCTTCCAATAGCTGCCGCCGCCGAGATTCTTCAGGCGCTCATCGTCCATGGCGAAGCCTTTGATCATATACTCCTTCAAGCGCTCGGTAGCCCAGCGACGGAACTGCGTTGCGATGGAGGACTTGATGCGATAACCCAGAGAGATGATCATGTCCAGGTTATAATATAGTCTTTCGCGCTCCACATTGCGATTTCCCTCGCGGCGAACTTGTCGGAATTTCCGACAGGTTGAACTTTCGTCCAGCTCACCTTCGGAATAGATGTTTTTGATGTGCTCAACCACATTTGCATGGGAAGATTGGAAAAGCTCCTCCATCTGCGCTTGTGTCAGCCAGACAGTTTCATCCTGAAACCGGACATCAATTTTTGTCTCGCCGCTTTCAGACTGGTAAATGACGATATCGCCCTTGTTTTCATCGTTGAGGAAAGTACTGCTCATTTTTGTTCCCTCCCGGCTTTTCGGTGGCTTCAGCAAATGCTCGGCTTATTGCTATTATAGTATCACAAAATCGGCGTTTTTTCAACAGACGCCAAGGGAATGATGCCGCTGTACCTCTTTTTGAGAAAGCAAAGGAAAATGTTCGCATCAATCTCTCCATTTCTGCGCCTCCCAAAGCATATCGATATGCCGGCGGGATTTGCGGTTGGTGTTGTTGTAATCGTCCGAGCAGAGCCAGTCGATGAGATAGCATTTGGGGATCATGTACTTCTGCAGCAGCGCCAGCGCCTTCAGCTTCCCCACGCGAATCCATTGGCAGACTGTGCGGCGGTTATAGCCTGTAAAGTCCACGGCTGCGGCCACATCCATCACATCCGGCAGCGCGGCCAGCTTGCTCTCATAGTAGCGCCGGAGCTTCTTCTCGTCTTTGGCGCACGGCGGATGGATGCGGATTTTATAGGGCCGAACCATTTCGCTTCCGTATTTGTACCAATTCTTCGGCGCTATGTATTTTTCCGGGTTGACCTCACGGTCGTTCATAAAAGCGATCACATCGCTCTTTTTAATGGCGTAGCAGCGGGTTTTCTTGCCGGTGCAGGTGTGCGGAATCAGGTTGAATTGGAGAAGATAGAGTGCCGTCTGCTTGCTGATGTGGCAGGCGATCCGCATCTGCTCCTTGTTCATAATCTCTGGATATTTTTTGAATTCCTTGGCGTCGTATTTCATAACGAAGACTCCTTTCTGTGTTTCGGTCCGAAAGGGTGCTTCGTATAATCTGTTTTGAGCCGGTTTTTCTTGCATTTAATCCGGGGGGCTGTCCGCAAAGCCATACCGGACAAGGGTTTTCTTCTTGCGTATTTTCTTGCCAGCGCACAAAAAATCGATCGTTTTGGGGCATTTCTCATTTCAATTTGAACTCTGGTTATTTCTGATATAGAGCTGGTCAATACCGGTCGGCGTGTCCGAAATCCGTTGCAGCGCAAGGATTTTCGCCGTTTCCAAAACTGCCGCCATCGACCACAGCAGACACGAAAGTACCAAGTGCGAACAAGACTCGAAATCAGGTAGTCGCGCAAGCGGCTCGTGGGTTCGAATCCCACCCTATCCGCCAGAAAACGATCCCCCGTCACAGACGGGGGATCGTTTTTGCTTATGCCGAATTATACTATTTCGAGCAACTCTTTAGACAAAAGCGACAACATTTCCACATCGGGCATATAGTTACCGTTCTCCCAACGGGAAATGGTTTTGTTGGTCGCGCCGAGCTTCTCTCCAAGCTGCTCTTGCATCATACCTTTCTCTTTTCGCAGGGCGGCTATGAATTTCCCGATTCTGATTTGATCCATTTTTATATTCCTCCGAAGAAAAGTATAGCGCAACTTCCGTGAGAATGCCTCCCCACAAACAGCGAATCGGCGTCCTTAATGATGAACGGATGATCAATCCAGCACGACATCCTTTTTCTTGCCGTTTTTTTAGAGGCGCATTGAGGCAGTCACCTATACATATATCTCTGGTATCCCGGTGTCGAAGTTGCCGGCGAAACCGCGGTTGCCTCGCCATACATTAGTGCGGTGCTAAGCTTTTTTGCCGCACCCTTGTAGGGAACAGGCTTGCCTGTTCCGTTGTGGCGGCTACGTCGGTACCAAAATAGAATCGTAGGGACCGGATTCATCCGTTCCGAATGTACTGATTTAGTCGGAAATTAAATATATAGTCGTAGGGGCGGCCATTGGCCGCCCATTTTGTTACGGTTTCCTGCGCAGCCTCGATACCGGGACACCGCAATTACCGTATCCGCAGCAACGTCAATGCGCCGCCGAACCCCCTCGGCAACAAAGCAGCCTGCTCACCTTGACAGAAGAGCCAATGGAGTGCGGTGCAAAATTCAGTACTGCACTAATGTAGCGCGAAACGTCACGGTTTCGTCGGTAATTTCGACACCGGGATACCAGAGATATATGTATTGGTAGGTGCGTCAATTCGCCTCTAAAAAGCGGAGGGTCGGGTTTCACGCAGACCGAAGGAGAACTCGATAGCGTCGGCGATGCGCTCGCAGGCGTGGCCGTCGCCATAGGGGTTGACGGCGTGCGCCATGCTCTGGTACATTTCGCCGCCGGTGAGCAGCTCGTCGGCATCGCGGATGATATCGTCGCGGTCAACGCCCGTGAGCTTGACCGTGCCGGCAGCAACGGCCTCGGGGCGCTCGGTCTCGCGGCGCAGAACGAGGACAGGCTTGCCCAGCGAGGGCGCCTCCTCCTGAATGCCGCCGGAGTCGGTCATGACCATGTAGCTTGCGCTCATGAGCCGGTGCATATCCATCGCGTCGAGCGGCTCGATGAGGTGCACGTTCGGCAGATTCGCAAGGTACTCGTTTGCCGCGCCGCGCACGACTGGCGACAGATGCACGGGATAGACGATCTCAACGTCGGGATGCGTCAGCGCAACGGTGCGCACGGCGGAGAAGATATTCTTCATCGGCTCGCCGTAGTTTTCGCGGCGGTGGCAGGTCATTGCAATGACGCGCTTTGAAAAGTCTATGCTTTTAAGCTCGCTCGAGGCAAAGCCGCCGTCGCCGACTGTGTATTTCATTGCGTCGATGACGGTGTTGCCGGTGACGAAGATATCGCCGGTGACGGCCTCGGCGCGCAGATTTTCCGCATTCTTCGCCGTCGGCGCGAAGTGCAGCGTTGCAAGGCGCCCGACGAGGCAGCGGTTCATCTCCTCGGGGAACGGACTGTAGCGATCATAGGTGCGCAGGCCGGCCTCGACATGGCCGACGGGTATTTTTGCATAGAACGCGGCGAGCGCGGCGGAGAAGGTCGTGCTCGTGTCGCCGTGGACAAGGACGAGATCGGGGCGAAACTCCGCAAAGCAGCCCTCAAGACCCTTGAGCGCCTTGACGGTGACATCGGTAAGTGTCTGGTTTTTGCCCATGATATTGAGATCTGCGTCGGCCCTCAGGCCGAAGCAGTGCATCACGGAATCGAGCATCTCGCGGTGCTGCGCGGTGACGCAGATGAGGCTTTCGATGCTCTCGCGGCGCTGAAGCTCAAGCGCGAGCGGCGCCATTTTTATCGCTTCCGGGCGCGTGCCGAAAACGGACATGACTTTAAGCTTACTCATTTTTGCTGTCGGCCTCCCCGGACTCATCCGCCGGCTTCTCGTGCGGCAGCGGATGGATATTGTTGTTGTTTCTGAACACGAACAGCCATATGCATACGGCAATGACAAAGGCGATGACGGCAACGACGACGCGGATTATTCCGGTCGAGGTCAGCAGCACCGCGGCAAGGCCGAGGATGGCCGAAACGGCGTAGAGCACGGCGACGGCCTGCTTCTGGCTCAGGCCCATGTCCAGCAGCTTGTGGTGGAAGTGTCCCCTATCGGCATGGAAGGGGCTTTGTCCGTGCAGGATGCGGCGCGTGAAGGCAAAAATCGTGTCCGAAAGCGGAACGGCAAGCGCAAGCACCGGCAGGACAAAGGTAACAATGGCGTAGAACTTGAACATACCGATGACCGAGACCGTCGCCAGAACATAGCCCAGCAGCAGCGCGCCGGTATCGCCCATGAATATCTTCGCCGGGTTGAGGTTATACGGGATAAAGCCCAGGCATCCGCCGCAGAGCGCGGCGAGGATGACGGCGACGTTGATGTTCGCATCGGACACAAGAAGCGACACGACGAGCATCGTCAGCGACGCGATGGCGGAAACGCCGCAGGCAAGACCGTCAAGCCCGTCGATGAGGTTAACAGAGTTTGTTACGCCGACTATCCACAGTATGGTCACGGGAACGGCGAGGATGCCGATGGTCACGGCCTGCTCGCTCGTTATAAGCAGCGGATTTGACACAACGTTTATGATAACGCCGGACAAAACGGCGATGACCGCCGCGACTATCTGCACGCAGAACTTAAGCCATGCGTTGAGGTTCATCACGTCGTCGATCGCGCCGACAACGACGATGAGGATAGCACCGAGCAGAATGCCGCGAACCTGCGGCGTTATGTTTGCAAACAGCAGCACCGACAGCAGAAAGCCCAGGAATATAGCAAGGCCGCCCATGCGCGGTATGGGGTGGCTGTGAATATGGCGCTTTTTGTCCGGAATGTCAATCGCTCCGACCTTTTTGGCAAAGGAGCTGACAACGGGCGTCGCGGCAAAGGAAATGATAAACGCGACAGCCAGCGCGAGCAGAATGTTCTTCCAGACATCAAAACTTAGATCGATCATATCTATATATCTCCAGTGAAATCAGAAGGGCTTTTCTACGAGACCTACCTTCTTATATACCTTGCGGAGGGTCTTGCGCGCAATGACGCTTGCCTTCTGCGCGCCCTCGGTGTAGACGCTGCAAAGATAGGCCTTGTCCTCAAGCAGGCGCGTTGCCTCCTCGCGGATCGGGCGCAGGGTCTCGATAACGGCGTCGCCGACTGCAGGCTTGAAAACGCCGTAGCCCTGACCTTCAAATTCGCGCTCTATCTCGTCAATGCTCTTGCCGGTGACTGCGGAATAGATGTTCATGAGGTTTGAAACGCCGGGCTTGTTCGCCGGGTCAAAGTGCACGCAGTTTTCGGTGTCGGAGTCGGTTATGGCGCGCTTGAACTTGCGAGCGATATCCTCGGGCTTTTCCATAAGGAAAACGCAGCCGTTGGGATCGGATTTGCTCATCTTCGAGGTGGGGTTTCCGAGTCCCATAACGCGCGCGCCGGCCTTGGGGATATACGCCTCGGGGACCTTGAAGGTCTCACCGTAGATGTTGTTAAAGCGCACGGCTATATCGCGCGTAAGCTCGCAGTGCTGGCGCTGATCCTCGCCGACGGGAACATAGTCTGCCTGATACAGCAGGATATCCGCCGCCATGAGGCTGGGATAGGTGAACAGTCCGCCGTTTATATTGTCGGCGTTCTTTGCGCACTTATCCTTAAACTGCGTCATGCGGCTGAGCTCGCCGAACATGGTGTAGCAGTTGAGTATCCAGCCAAGCTCTGCATGCTCGTGAACATGGCTTTGCAGGAACAGAACGTTCTTTTCCGGGTCTATGCCGCAGGCAATGTACTGGGCAAGCTGCTCGAGGCTGCGGCGGCGCAGCAGCTTAGGATCCTGGCGCACGGTGAGCGTGTGCAGATCGGCCATAAAATAATAGCAGTCAAATTCATCGGCTCTTGCACCCCAGTTTTTCACGGCTCCCAAATAATTGCCGAGGTGAAGATCGCCCGAGGGCTGGATGCCCGACAGCATGCTTTTCTTTTTTATCTCTTCCATTTGAGTTATCTCCTGTTTGATCTGATACTAATCTAAAATAGCATTTTACCATCTTAACTGTCACTTGACAACTGCCAAAATACATTTTACACTGTTGTTATCTATGTTTTTCGGAGGAAAAGTTTATGGATATGACATGGTTCGAGCAAATGGAGGCTCGCATACCCAAGGGCGAGGTTCGCACGAGATTTGCGCCCAGCCCCACGGGATATATGCATGTGGGCAATCTGCGCACTGCGCTGTACACATGGCTCATCGCGCGCCACAGCGGCGGAAAATTCATTCTCCGCATCGAGGACACCGACCAGGAGCGTCTGGTTGAGGGCGCGGTTGACGTTATCTACCGCACGATGGCCGAGTGCGGCCTTGATCACGATGAAGGCCCCGACGTCGGCGGCCCTGTCGGCCCCTATGTTCAGACCGAGCGCCGCGATCTTTACGGCAAGTACGCCGACCTTCTCATCGAGAAGGGTCACGCCTACCGCTGCTTCTGCGAAAAGCAGGAGGAGACCGAGGGCTTTGAAAAGGTCGCCGATCCCTGCCGCTTCCTCAGCCGCGAGGAAAGCGACGCAAAGGCCTCGACCGGCGAGCCGTTCGTTGTGCGTCAGAAGATACCCGAGGAGGGCAGCACCACGTTCCACGACGAGATCTTCGGCGATATCACCGTTGAAAACTCGACACTTGACGATCAGGTGCTCATAAAGCGCGACGGACTGCCGACGTATAACTTTGCAAACGTCATCGACGATCACCTCATGGGCATAACCCATGTCGTGCGCGGCTCGGAGTATCTTTCAAGCTCGCCGAAATACAATCTGCTGTACGAGGGCTTCGGCTGGGATATCCCGGCCTATGTCCACTGCTCGCCGGTCATGCGCGATGCGCACAACAAGATGAGCAAGCGCCACGGCGATCCCTCGTATGAGGATCTTATCGCGCAGGGCTATCTCACCGACGCCGTTGTAAACTATGTCGCGCTGCTCGGCTGGAGCCCCGGCGGCGAGCGCGAGATATTCTCCATGCAGGAGCTTGCCGAGATATTCGACATAAAGGGCATCTCCAAGTCCCCTGCTATCTTCGATATCGAAAAGCTCAAGTATTTTAACGCCGAATACATCCGCGCCATGAGCCCCGAGGCCTTTGCAGCGGCCGCAGAGCCGTTTATCCGCAAGGCCGTCAAAAAGCCCGAGATAAGCGCCGCCGCTATCGCCGCGCTTTTGCAGCAGCGCACGGAGGTTCTCACCGACATTCCCGAGAAGCTCGATTTCTTCGACGAGCTGCCCGAGTACGACACGGCGCTTTATATCCACAAAAAGAGCAAGACCGATGAGGCAGGTTCACTCGAGATGCTGCGCGCCATGCTGCCCGTTTTCGAGGGCATTTCCGACTGGTGCGATGAGAATATCCTCGCCGCGATGACCGGCATGGCCGAAAAGTGCGAGTGCAAAAACGCGAAGGTCATGTGGCCCGTGCGCATCGCCGCGGCCGGCAAGGCCGTAACGCCCGGCGGCGCTGTCGAGATCTGCCGCATCCTCGGCAAGGACGAGACCCTGCGCAGAATGCGCGTCG
>OLSB01001353.1_pt1 | contig 24030 bp, 22 predicted proteins | sample 1672071 | NCBI WGS metagenome assembly OLSB01 (sample SAMEA3136642, study PRJEB25190) | human gut metagenome | biome: human gut; feature: human-associated habitat; material: faeces | place: Austria | collected 2013 | reverse complement strand
GAGTGTGCGTAGCACATGGGATTCTTGATGAAATGTTTTAATCAAGAATCAGTATTACAGCTCGAACGGCGTGACCTCCGCGACTGCCTCCTGCGCGGTAATGACCGCGTCGCCGTTATCAATATCCAGCAGGCGGTATCTGTCGCAGCCCATCCCCAGCTCCTTCATGTAGCTGAGCTGCCGCAGACCGTGGCGGGATTCGATGCGCTGCACCAGCGCGTGACGGTCATGGGGCGTCATGGCATAGACCATATCGACGCACGCCTGATCCGCCGCCAGAATATCAAGCGACGCGCAGATACCCACGTTGGGCGTCACCACCGGCTCGGCGTAAATGCCCTCGCAGTCGCAGGAAACCGACATATTCCGCATGACATTGATAAACGCAATGTGCGCGCCGAAGTGATCCGTTACGGCTTTTGCAGACTCGGTCATGCGCTCCATGAATTCCTCCTTGCTGATGCTCCACTGATCGCTCTGTCCCGGGATCGTGTGAATCATCGCCTTGCCGATCCTGCCGTCCGCGCAGCCGATGCCGATGTTCTTGTCGGAGCCGCCGAAGCCGCCCATGGTGTGCCCCTTGAAGTGGGTCAGCACCAGCAGCGCGTCATAGTTGACAAGGTTCCTGCCGACATACATTTCGTCAAACCACTTGCCGCCCTTCACGGGCAGAGGCACGGCGCCGTCCTCATCGAGAATATCCACCGGCGCAAAGGTCCAGCCGTTGACCGCCAGCGTTTCGCGGTGCTTTTCGGTGGTGTACCGATCGCCCTCGTAATAGGTATTCGTCTCCACGATGGCGGCATTCGGCAGCTCCTTCTTCAGAAGCTCCTCCACCCACGGGCGGGGAAGAATATTCGGTCCGTTCTTTTCGCCGGTATGCAGCTTCACGCCGACCTTGCCCGTCATCGCCTCGGAAATTCTCCGATAAATTTTCGCAGTCCCTCCGCAGAGAGGTCACGGGTGAAGTAGACCACGGCTTCCCCGCCGCTGCGGGCTTCGTAAGGGATATAGTTCTCCCCGCCCGAGGCGGGAACAGCATTTTCCTTCATAGCGATCCTCCTGTTAAGCGTTTTTTCAGTCAAAATAGTGCGCGATCTCCGTCATGCGGCTCTCCTGCGCAACGCCGAAGGGGCAGCGGCTCTCGCAGTGACCGCAGTGCAGACACGCATCGGCATTCACGGAGAGCTTGGTATAGTGGTTCGCGGCAACGGCATCTCCGGCAAGGGCAAGGTCGTAATATTTATTCACAAGCCCGATGTCGATACCCGCCGGGCAGGGCTGGCAGTGGTTGCAATAGACGCAGGTGCCGGTGACCGTATCCGCCGTGAAGGTGCCGATCACGGAGTAGTCCTTCTCCTCATCGCTCGCGGTCAGGAACTCCAAAATTTGGTCCAAATGCTCCATGGTCTGCACACCGGGGACCGCGACCAGAACGCCCGGGCGGTCAATGGCATATTGCAGGCACTGGCTGCGCGTTAAGGCGACGCCGAAGGGAGAGTGCTCGGCGGACAGGAGCTTTCCCGCAAAGAAGGGCTTCATGACCGAAATGCCCACGCCATCGCGCCGGCAGCGGCAGAACAGCTCAAAGCGCTCCCGCACCGAGCCGCTCCCCCATTCGTCGCCCTTTTCAAAGTCATACGCCGGATTGACGGAGAACATCATCATGTCGATCAGACCGGTGTCGAGGATGCGATTGGCAACCTCCGGCGTGTGCGAGGAAAAGCCGATATGACGGACGATCCCCTGCGCCTTCAGCTCCTTGATGTAGTCCAAAACGCCGATCCTGCAAAGCTTGTCGAAATCCTCCGACTCGTCCACGCAGTGCAGAAAGCCGAAGTCAACATAGTCCGTGCCCAGCGTTTCCAGCTCCCAAAGGAAGGTCTTTTTGATGGTTTCAAAGTCTCTGCACCAGCCGTATTCGCCGTTTTCGTCATAGACCGCACCGAAGTGGCATTGCAGAAACACCTTTTCGCGGCAATCCCTGATAGCGCGTCCGACAGGCGCATAGGTCGCGCCCGCGGTGCAGAGGTCGAAGAAGTTGATGCCGTTGGCGATTGCCTTACGGACGATGGCTTCGATCTCCTCCGGCGGCGTCGTGCCGATACCGCCCATGCCGATGCCGAGAACGCCGAATTTTTCGTTTTCGTTCCCGTGCGGAAGCTGTCTGTATTCCATACTGCACTCCTCCCGAAGTCGAATCATTGATAGTTTAATTTTAATCGAAGCGAAAAGAAAAATCAACCGCTCGGAAATAAAAGACAGCGTTTTGTCGGTATGGGCAAAACTGCGGCAGAAAATCCGAGTTGATTCTGTTGCATCGAAAGTTGATTGCAACTCTTCGAGTACCTTATGTGCAAGAAATCCGTTGCCCATAAGGGCAACGGATTTCTTGGCACGCCAGAAGGGACTCGAACCCCCAACCCTCAGAACCGGAATCTGATGCTCTATCCATTGAGCCACTGGCGCATTTGCTGTGGGTATTATAGCAGATTCTATCGGCAAAGTAAAGTCATTTTTTAGGGAACCTTTGATGAAATCAACGTTCGACAAAATTGCGCCTGATCTATTGTTTTTCGCCGCCCGCCGTGCTATAATGTCCTTGAAAATGTTTGATACTGATTCTTGATTAAAATATTTAATCAAGAATCCCGTGTGCTACGCACACTCGCATCGTGCGAACGCACGATGCGCCGTCTCATGCAGAATCTGACGCGCCTTTGGCGCTATAAAAAGCTTTTCAAGCTTTTTAACAGATTCTGGTATGAAATAACCGAAGGCGAGGGCGTTTCTTATGACCTATACCGATAATTTCCGTACCGCGATGCGCGGCTTTAACCGCTCCGACGTGGTACAGTTCATCCAGCGCCTGACCGCTGACCACGAGCAGACGCTGCGTTCTCTGCGCGAGGAAAACGAGCGGCTGACGCGTTCGTTGGAGGCGGCGCAGACCGATTTGGAGGCTGCCGTCGCCGAAAAGAGCGTGCTGGAGGAGCAGCTGCTCGCCCTTGGAGAGCAGCCCGAGGCGGAGAACACTGCTCCTGCCGCGCCGGTCTCCCTTGATGCACCGATCGCTCCCGCAGAGGAGACGATCGCGAATGTCGATGAGCTGGAGCTGGCTGCCTACCGCCGTGCGGAGCTGGCAGAACGCCTTGCCCGCGAACGCGCCGCCGCTGCCGATGCGCAGATGCGGGCGCTGTTTGAGCAGACGCGTGAAAAGCTCACCTTTGCCACGGGCGATTTCGGCACGGTGCTGGACGCGTTTCAGGAGAATTTCGACCGCCTGCGGCAGGTCATCCAGTCCGCGCAGGGCGTGCTGGCGGAATCCGGCGAGAGCGTAAAAGCCGTCGAGAGCATTTTGGACGAGCTGTGATACTGATTCTTGATTAAACTATTTCATCAAGAATCCCATGTGCTACGCACACTCGCATCGTGCGAACGCACGATGCGCCGTCTCATGCAGAATCTGACGCGCCTTTGGCGCTATAAAAAGCTTTTCAAGCTTTTTAACAGATTCTAGTATAATACGAATATCCGATTGAATATAGCAAAAGCAGGAACGGAAAAGCTCCGTTCCTGCTGGAGGCTGCCAAGGAAACCCGGTTTGTCATTGCGAGACCCTGAAAGGGTCGTGGCAATCTCGCGGAGTTGTTTTGAAATTTTGTAATATTCCGGTGAATTCGAAACATTTCGCATGAGATTCCCACGTCGCTTCGCTCCTCGGAATGACACGGGGAAGGTTCTTCAACACGCTGAAGCAGGAACGGAAAAGCTCCGTTCCTGCTGTTTTTATCCGACGGGCTCGGCAGTCGTGTCCTCGGTCGGTGTCTCCTCAGAAGGGCTGTAGGTGATGTCCGCGTCGCTGAGGGTGCGCGCGCCCTCGGTCTGAAGGAACACGAAATCCACGCCCGGGGTGATGTCCGTCAGCATACCGCGTGTCACAAAGATCGCGTTGCTCTTGAACACGACGGGGCAGATCGGCGCACTCTGCAAAAGCTGCCCGCACAGCTCATAGAAGCTGCCGGAGTTTTTCAGCGCGGAGGTACACAGCGCGGCAAGTCCGGTGCTGTTGATCGAGCCGTATTGCAGATTGCCGTACTTCGTGAAGAACTCCGTCAGGTCGAAGTTCGGCGTCAGACGGGTCTCGCCGTAATAAAGGTCAAAATCGCCGTCGTCCAGATTTTTAAGGTACTGTTCGCGATCGACGGCATTGACGGTGATGCTCAAGCCCGCGCTTTTCAGCGTTTCGGCAATTCGCTCGGCTGCGGCGACGCGCTTGGGGTCGTCCGAACAGACGAGGAGAATCCCGACGTGCCCAAGGTAATCGTCCGAGACAGTGACCTTGGAATTGCTGACCGCCTCGGCAAAGCGGGCAGGCGCGTAGTCATAGTCCTTGGCAAGCTGCTCATCGTAGTAGTCCGACAGCGGGTTACAGGGCAGGACACTCGGCTGCGCGAAGCCCTTATAGACCTCGTTGGACAGGGCGTTGCGGTCGATGGCGTAGGTCACGGCAGTGCGGAGCGTATCGTTGACGAAATAGCCGCTGTAGAGGTTGAAGCCGAGATAGTGCATCACGGTGGTGGGTGCCTCCCATGCCTCGTAATCGCAGCGGTAGCCGCCTGCAGCGACGGAGTTCGGGTCGCAGTAAACCAAGTCCGTCTCGCCGAATTCGAAGGCATCGCGCAGATCGTTCGGTGTCTCGGCGGGCGTGAGCGGGATGGCGTCCGCATCGACGCACAGGGGGATCGTTTCGACCCACTTGGGATTGCGCACGAGCGCATTCCCCTTGAGATAGTACGGTCCGCTGCCGACGGGCGTGCCCTCCTCGACGCTCGCCGCCTTGACGACGGGGACGTCCAGCATGGGGGCAAAGTTTTCATACGGCGTATCGAGCTGAACGACGACCGTCCCGCTCTCGTCGGCGTAGATGTCGTAAATGTGCGACAGCCGCGCCTTATAAATGCCGCTGTTCCGCGCCGCCTGAATCGAGGCGACCACATCCTGCGCCGTCAAAAGCGTGCCGTCGGAGAAGGTCACGCCCGAGACGAGGGTGAAGTAGTAGGTCGTTCCGTCCTCCGAGACGCGGAAGCTTCGGCAGAGCTGCGGAACAGCCCGAAAGTCGCCCGAGACGACGAACAGGCTCTCGTACAGCAGCGAAAATGCCGCGCGGTTGACCGTTGCAAGACAGAGATAGGGGTTCAAGCCGTACTCCGGCAGATAGGACAAGCCGAAGCTGCCGTCCTCCTTGGAGGCAAGCGGCTCGCTCGTCTGTTCCGTCTCGGAGGGCGTCTCGGTCGTCTCCGTCTCGGTCGGCTGGGGTTGTTCCGAATCAGGGGTGCGCGTGCAGCCGCTGAGCAGCAGCGCCAGCAGCAAGCCCACGGCGATCAGCTTTTTCACGTTCTTTCTCCTTGCAGCATGATAACGGCAGCCAGCGAGCCGCGGTGATTGCCGACCCGCCGATGCGACCAAAAACGCTCCGGCTGACAGGCGGTGCAGTCGGCGGAAATGTCGATCATTTCCACACCCGCACGGCGCAGCCAAAGGGCGTTACATTCTTTTAGGTTTACATAATATTTTTCGCCTGCGGGACGAATCGCCTTCTCCGCCTCCGCGCCGAGAGAGGCACGCATTGCATTCGGAACGTCGGCATCCGTCTCAAAGCAGCACTGCGAAATGCACGGACCGATCGCCGCGCGGAGGTCCGAGGGCGTGCAGCCGAACTCGCGCCGCATTTTTTCCACTGCTTTCTCCGCGATGCCCGCCGCCGTCCCGCGCCAGCCCGCATGGACCGCGCCGATCACGCGCCTGACGGGGTCATAGAGCAGAATCGGCGTGCAGTCGGCGGAAAAAACCGTCAGGGCAACGCCCGTTTCGTCCGTCACCAGCCCGTCGCAGCCCTCCTCGGTCGGAACGATCAGTCCCCGACCGCACTGCGCCCTGCCGACCCGCTCGACGACCGCCGAGTGGATCTGACGGGTAAAGACGGTCTGCCTCGGCTCGAAGCCGACCGCTCTGCCCAAAATGCGGTAGTTTTCCAGCACGTTTGCCGGACGGTCGCCGCGGTGTACCCCGAGGTTCAGGGAGGACAGCACACCCTCGCTGACACCGCCGAAGCGGGTCGAAAAGCAGTGCGCCGTTCCCTGTAACAAATCGCTGGTCAGGTACTCAAGCGTACCCGTGCGGTTTACATAAAAACTCATTGCTTCGCTTCGTCCTTATCCCGACAGCAATACTTATATTTCTTGCCGCTGCCGCAGGGACAGGGGTCATTCGCGCCGACCTTGATCTTTTTGACGACCGGCTGCCGCTTGACCGTCTGATCGCTCGCGCCCGTCGCGGTGATCTTGGCGACCTGCTTGCGCTTGACGTCCTCGGGCGTGCGCAGGCGGAACAGATACAGGCGGCGCACCGTCTCCTCGCGGATGGCATTAATCATGCCGTCAAACATCGCGAAGCCCTCGCGCTTATAGGCGACGACGGGGTCGGTCTGTCCGTAGGCGCGCAGGCGGATGCCCTGCTTGAGGTCGTCCATCGCGTCGATGTTGTCCATCCAATATTCGTCCACGACGCGCAGGAGGATGATGCGTTCGATCTCGCGCATCCGCTCGGCGCCGAACTCCTGCTCGCGGGCGGCATAGGTCTTTGAGAACAGATCGAACAGCGTTTCCTTCAGCGTATCGACGCTCTCGCCCGCTTCGACGCGGAGCGCGCCGGCGGGATAGTAGACGCCCGCGAATTTTTCGTTCAGCGGGGCGAGCTGCTCCTCGTTTTCGACCTTCGTCTCCGTACCGAGCACGTCGTTGACCTCCGAGTCGATCACGTAGCGGATCATGCCCTCGATGGTCGAATGCAGGTCCTCGCCGTCGAGCACCTTCTGCCGCTGCTCGTAGATCACAGTGCGCTGGGTGTTCATCACGTCGTCGTACTCCAGCACGTTCTTACGGGCTTGGAAGTTGCGGCTTTCGACGGTTTTCTGCGCGTTTTCGATCGCGCCGGAGAGAATCTTCATGTCGATGGGCGTATCCTCGTCCAATCCGAGAGAATTCATCATGTTCATAATGCGCTCGGAGCCGAACAGCCGCATCACGTCGTCCTCCAGCGACAGGAAGAAGCGCGTCTCGCCGGGGTCGCCCTGACGACCCGAACGACCGCGGAGCTGATTGTCGATGCGGCGCGATTCGTGGCGCTCGGTACCGACAATGAACAGACCGCCCGCCGCCCGCACCTGCTGTGCCTCGGCATCGACCTCAAGCTTGTACTTCGCGTATGCCTCCTTAAATCGGCGGCGCACGTCCAAAATCTCGGGGTCGTCCGTCTCGGCGTAGGAATTCGCCTCCGCGATCAGCTCCTCGGGAATTTCGCGCTTGCGCAGGTCGGACAGCGCCATATACTCCGCATTGCCGCCGAGCATGATGTCCGTGCCGCGTCCTGCCATGTTGGTCGAGATCGTGACCGCGCCGAGCTTACCCGCCTGCGCGACAATCTCGGCTTCCTTCTCGTGGTGCTTGGCGTTCAGGACGGTATGCGGTACGCCCTCGCGCTTGAGCAGCTTCGACAGATATTCCGATTTTTCGATGGAGATCGTGCCGACAAGGACGGGCTGCCCCTTGGCATGGCACGCCTTGATCTGCTCGATCACGGCGCGGAATTTTCCCGCCTCGGTCTTGTAGACCACATCGTGATGGTCGATACGGATAACGGGGCGGTTCGTCGGAATCTCCACAATATCGATCTGATAGATCGCGGAGAATTCCTCCTCCTCGGTCAGCGCGGTGCCGGTCATGCCCGAGAGCTTGGAGTACAGGCGGAAGAAATTCTGGAACGTGATGGTCGCAAGGGTCTTGTTTTCGCCCGCGACGCTGACGCCCTCCTTCGCCTCGATCGCCTGATGCAGTCCCTCGTTATAGCGGCGGCCGTACATCAGGCGTCCCGTGTATTCGTCAACGATGATGACCTGTCCGTTCTGAACGACATAATCGGTGTCGCGCTTCATAACGCCGCGTGCCTTCATTGCCTGATTGATATGGTGGGCAAGGGTGGTGTTTTCCACATCGGCAAGGTTTTCGACGCCGAAATACTTCTCCGCCTTGGCGATGCCGCCGGCGGTGAGGTTTGCGGTGCGGGATTTTTCGTCCACAAAATAGTCGCAGTCCAAATCGTCTTGATCCTGCTTCTCGTCCATCGTGGCAAAGACCTTTTTCCGCAGACCGGAGACGAAGAAATCCGCCATTTCGTACAGCTTCGTGGATTCCTCGCCCTTGCCGGAGATAATCAGCGGCGTCCGCGCCTCGTCGATGAGGATGGAGTCCACCTCGTCCACGATGGCGAAGTTGTGCCCACGCTGGACCATATCGCCCTTGTAAAGCGCCATGTTATCGCGCAGATAGTCGAAGCCCAGCTCGTTGTTGGTGCAATAGGTGATGTCCGCGTTATATGCCTCGCGGCGTTCGGCGGCGGTCAGATCGTGGACGATCAGACCGACCTTCAAGCCGAGGAAGCGGTAGACCTTGCCCATCCACTCGGAGTCGCGCTTGGCCAGGTAGTCGTTGACGGTGACGACATGGACGCCCTTGCCGGACAGCGCGTTCAGATACGCCGGCAGGATGGCGACGAGCGTCTTGCCCTCGCCGGTCTTCATCTCGGCGATACGTCCCTGATGCAGAATGATGCCGCCGATGAGCTGGACGCGGTAGGGGCGCATCCCCAACACGCGGTCGGCTGCCTCGCGGCACACCGCGAACGCCTCGGGCAGCAGCTCGTCGAGCGTCTCCCCTGCCGCATAGCGGGCTTTGAACTCCTCGGTTTTTGCACGGAGCTGCTCGTCGGTGCAGTCCTTCATCGCGCCGCCCAGCGCTTCAATGCGGTCAACGATCGGCTTGAGCTTCTTGACCTCGCGCTCGGAGCGCGTTCCGAATACCTTTGTGATCAGTCCCATAGTTTCCTGACCTTTCCGTGAAATAATTTAGGGATATTATAGCATACATTGCCGCGCAAAAAAAGTATTCTCCGCAAATGCTAACAGAAAATTCAAATTCTGCCCGCAATTTACCCGCCGTCAGTGGCAGTACGGGCAGGCGGTGTAGCCCTTTGCCTCGGCGGTGTTGCGCCCGTAGACCCAGTAGCCCTGCTTGGTAAAGCGGCTGCAATCATAGGTATGATAGTATTTTGTCCCGTCGTCCTCGACAAAGACGACGTGCGCGTCGATAAAATCGGACTTCTCCTGTAAGAGCGATTTTTCGTCGTTGACGCTCTGAAGGCTGCGGCGCAGATAGCTGATCGTTGACTCCAAGGAGCGCACATCCGCCATGTAATCCTTGAGCTGCTGATTGAGCTGAAGGTTTTCGTTCTGCAGCGCCTGCACCGCGGCATCCGTCTCGGCGCTTTGGGCACGGTAGGTGTTGACGTCCTGCTGCAAGGCGGAAATATCGTCGTCGCGCGACTGCACCTCCTGCCACAGGCTGCGGCTGCGCTCCTGCTCGTCCGTAAGGTCGATCTGCGCTTGGGCAAACTGCGCCGTCAGACGGTCATACTCCTCCTGCTGCACGCGGACGCGGTTTTTCTCCCGCACCCAGTCGGCATAGTGCAGCGCGGCATAGCCGAACCCGCTCAGCAGCAGCGCACAGGCAAGGCTCAGCAGGACCACCGCGCGGATCAGCCCCTTGGAGCGCTTCGGCGGCTGTTTTTCCGCGCTTTTCTGTTTTTTCTTCTCCGCAGCGCGGGGAGGCTCGGCTTTTGTCGGCTCCTTTCGCGGCGGGAGTATCACCCGATCGCTCAAATACTCCGATTTTTCCAGCGGCAGCCGCACCGTTTTCAGGCATTCGTCGCAAAACGACGCGTCCTCGGCGACCGTCCTGCCGCAGCGTAAGCATTTCATACGGCATCCTCCGTTTCATGATGAAAGCGGGAGGCCTCGGAAGAGATCTTCCGAAGCCTCCCGGTATTGATTTTACAATAAAATTGCGCCGCTGTAAAGGGTCAGCGCAAATCTTCGCGGCGAAGATACTTGCCCAGCGGCTTCCAAAGCAGTCCGCCCACAACAAGGCACAGCACCATGCACAGCCCGACGTAAATGCCGTTGTAGATCGCCGAGTAGATCCACGGAGAGGTCATGTTCAGACCGAGGAAGCGGTCGGGCATATACTCCGCCCAAAGAGTCGCGCCGGTCACATAGTGGACGACAAAACGCCCGAACGAGCCGACCAGCGTCCCCCAGAAGAAGCCGCCGTGCGTTTTGCTGAACAGTCCCGCAAGGCCCAGCGCACTGTAGGCAAGGATGTAGTCGCCGAGAATAGACTGCCAGCCGATGGCAAAGCTCGCGTCAAGGAAGAATTGCAGGCAGGACAGGGCAAACGCTGCCAGCATCCCTCGGGCGAAGCCCCAGCGGGCGCAGTAGACAAAGATCGGCAGCATGATAAAGGTGATTGAGCCGCCGTAGGGCATTTGCCAAAGCTTGAGATAGCCCAGCGCCTGCGCCAGCGCGACCATAACGGCACCCTCGCACAGCGCACGCAGATGTTTTCGTTGCATGATAACAACCTCCAAAAACAGAAATTCCGCCTTGCAAACCCTTCACCGGAAAGCAGAGCGGAATCGTTCTTTCCCTACGACGGTATGAGCCGTGTCAGGTTCGCGGGTCAGGGCGTCTGTTCGCCCACTCTCAGCCGGAAGCATCCGACCCCCCGAAGAAGGTTTTCAATATGCGGTTGCCCACAGTATACCGCGTGCGAAAGCATTTGTCAACCGTCGTTTTTTGTGCTACAATGTAGAAAAATTGAGATTCCGAGGGAGGAAACGAACCATGGGACTTCAGGCACATTGCAGCTCGCTGCTCGTTCTGGACACAGAGACCAGCGGCTTGAGCTTTTCCGGCGACGAGATCATCGAATTTGCCGCGTCAAAGCTTATTTGGCAGGACGGCGCGTGGGTCAGCACGGCGGAGGCGGACGAATTTATCCGCACGACGAACGACCGCAAGCTCCCGCCGAAGATCACGGAGCTGACGGGCATTACGGACGAAATGCTGCTGGAGGAGGGCATCTCCAAGCGGGCGATCTGTTCCCTGCTGGCGCAGCTGTTGACGCCCGACACGATGATCGTCGCCTATAACGCGCAGTTTGACCTGCTGTTTCTCTACCATCTGCTCGACCGCCACGGCGACGCGCGGCTGCTGCGGGACAAGCCGAAGCTCGATCTGCTGACCGTCTACCGCGACCGCCGTCCCTTTCCGCATCGGCTCTGCAACGCGATCGAGGCATACGGCTTGCAGGACCGCGTGCAGAATTCGCACCGCGCCATCGACGACGTGCGGGCGACCGTCGAGGTCCTTCGCGCCATGACGGAGGAGCGCGACGATCTGGCGCAGTACATCAATCTGTTCGGCTACAGCCCGAAATACGGCGTTTCCGGTCCGCGCATCTCCTCGGTGCGCTACCTGCCGCAGGGCTACGAGCCGACCTCCCCGCTCTACGAGGGTTAAACTCGGATTTTTTACGTCGGCAGCCCGCAAAAGGGAAAATTTTTTCCAACCTTTTTGCGGCTGCCGCGTGTAATTTTAACGATAAATAAGGAAAGGCGATCGTTATGTGGGTGTTTTTTGCGTTCGGCTCGGCATTGTTTGCCGGTTTGACGGCGATTTTGGCAAAATGCGGGATTCGAAAAACGGATTCCGACATCGCGACGGCGATCCGTACCGTTGTGGTGCTGCTCTTCTCGTGGCTGATGGTGTGGATCGTCGGTTCCGCGCCGACGATCACGACGCTCAGCGCAAAAACGTGGGTCTTTCTGATCCTCTCGGGTGTCGCGACCGGCGCCTCGTGGCTGTGCTATTTTCGGGCTTTGCAGCTCGGCGACGTCAACAAGGTCGTTCCCATCGACAAATCCTCGACCGTTCTGACCATTCTGCTGGCGCTGATCTTCCTCGGCGAGCCGATCTCGTGGGTCAAGGGCGCAGCCGTCGTTCTGATCGGTGTCGGCACCTTCCTGATGATTGAGAAGAAAGCGGTCACCGGCGAGAAGCAGGAGAAAAAGCGCTGGCTCCTGTACGCGCTGCTCTCCGCCGTTTTCGCCGCTCTGACCTCCATTCTCGGCAAGATCGGCATTGAGGGCGTGGAGTCCAATTTGGGCACCGCCATCCGCACCGGCGTTGTGCTGGTCATGGCATGGCTGATCGTGTTCCTCAAGGGCAAGACGCTCTCCCTTCGCTCCGTCCCGAAAAAGGAGCTGGGCTTCATCTGCCTGTCCGGTCTTGCCACGGGCGGCTCGTGGCTGTGCTACTATAAGGCATTGCAGGACGGGCTTGCCAGCGTGGTCGTGCCCATCGACAAACTGAGCATCTTAGTCTCCATCGGCTTCTCCGCTTTGGTATTCAAGGAGCGCCTGTCGAAAAAATCGGCGCTCGGACTGGTGCTGATCGTCGGCGGAACGCTGATGATGCTGATTTAAGCGCCAACCTTTTTGCACGTCTCGCGTGTAACCAAGTTGGAGGACGCGAAGGACGCCGCCGCACTGCAAACGGCAGCGGAGCAGACCGCGGCAGCCTCGGCGGATGTGGTGGACGTTCTGGTCGTTGACGGAACGAATCAAGTAATCTATTCCGCGAAGAATTCGGAATTTGCCGCCGGAACGTTTGCGCCGGTCAAGGCGGGCAGTGAGAAAAAGTATCTTGTCTCCTCCGCGCATCCCGACGCCGTGTTCCAGTACGTCAAGAGCGACGAATTTATGCTGAATTCCATCATCAACAAGGATTTCGGCAAGATCCGCACGGATTATGACGACGACAGCGCCTTTGAAAGCAGCCTCGCGGAAAAATCGATTTATATGCTCAGCCGCGTCGGCGTGCATCACAGCGACAGCACGGTCTACGTCATCACCGTCCCCACCACCGTCTCCGGCGGTTCGACCGCTCTCAAGATTTCGGCAGCGGTCGCGGTCCTGTTCTTCTGCGTGTACTGGGTCCTGATCGCGCTTTGGATGTATCGCGACGCATCGAAGTGCAAGCTCTCGCCGCTCTGCTGGGGCTTGATCGGGCTGTTTACCAACCTGATTGGTCTGATCGTCTATAAAATTTATAAGCGCAGCATGGCGGTCTGCACCTCCTGCGGCGCGGCACAGAGCGCCGGGCATCTTTACTGCTCGTTCTGCGGCGCACAGCTCGGCAACCGCTGCGAAAAGTGCGGCGGCAAGGTCAGCGCAAAGGACAGCTTCTGCCACCACTGCGGCAATCAGATCAAATAAACCGTAATTTGTAAATCAAAACCGACCTCCGATATTCGGAGGTCGGTTTTTCCAACCTTTCGACATTTCTTGCGTGAAAGAAGCGGAAGCAAAAAAACGCAAGCTAAGGGACCCGCCGCCTGTGAGGAACGAAAGATGGAAACGATCAAAATTATTAACTACGTCATCATGGTGATATTCTTCGCCTGCTACGCCTACCAATTCTTTTACATACCCGTTGCGCTGCTGAAAAAGAAGAAGCAGCCGTCGTCGGAGGGTACGCCCCACCGCTTCGCCGTTTTGATCGCCGCGCGGAACGAGGAGGCAGTGATCGGCAACCTGATCGACAGCCTGAAGCGGCAGACCTATCCCGCCGAACGGTTCGCGATCTATGTGGTGGCGGACAACTGCACCGACCGCACCGCGGACGTCGCGCACGAGCACGGCGCGAAAGTGGTACGACGCTTTGACCGCAACCGCATCGGGAAGGGCTTCGCGCTGCATTACCTGCTGCGGCGCATCAAGAAGCAGTACGACGCCTATCTCGTCTTTGACGCGGACAATGTCGTCGATCCGAACTACATTCGGGAGATCAACAAGACCTTTTCCGACGGCTATGACATCGTTACGAGCTACCGCAACTCCAAAAACTACGGCGACAACTGGATCTCGGCGGGCTACGGGCTGTGGTTTCTGCGGGAGGCGCAGTACCTCAACCGTCCGCGGGCGCTGCTCGGCGCGAGCTGCGGCGTATCGGGCACGGGCCTTCTGTTCTCCCGCCGCATTTTGGAGCAGTGCGGCGGCTGGAACTTCTTCCTGCTGACGGAGGACATTGAATTCACCGCGCACAATATCATTGGCGGTGAGAAGATCGGCTACTGCCCGACCGCCGTATTCTACGACGAGCAGCCCACCGGCTTCCGTCCGTCCGTCCGTCAGAGAGTTCGCTGGGTGCAGGGGTATTTGCAGGTGCTGCGCTGCTACGGCGGCAGGCTGCTGAAGGGCTGCTTCCGCGGGAGCTTTTCCTGCTTTGATATGCTGATGAATATTGCGCCCGCGGCAATTTTGGCATGGGTCAGTGTGCTGATCAACCTGTTTTCCGCCGTCGTCTGCTTTGCAAACGGCGCGGCGGTGCTTACGGTAGTCAGCTCCGTCGGGCAGAGCCTTTTGAATCTGTGTCTGACGGTGTTCGTCCTCGGCTTGATTACAACGCTCAGCGAGTGGCGGCAAATTCGCTGCTCGACAGGCAGGAAGCTCCTGTCCGTGCTGACGTTTCCGCTGTTTATGCTGACCTATCTGCCCGTCACGGTCGCTGCACTCGTGTGCAAATCGGGCTGGAAGCCCATCGAGCACAGGAAAAGCGTCTCGGTACAGGACCTATAAAAAGCAAACCGGTCTGCGAAGCGTATCGCAGACCGGTGCTTTATTTATTCGACAAGGATCGCCTTATGATAGACCTTCTTGCCCTTGCGGAGCTTGACGCCCGCCTTGAGCTGCTCGGCGGTAAAGCACACGTCGATGGAGGCGACCTTCTCATCGTCGGCAAACACGCCGCCCTGCTGCACCAGCCGCCGCGCCTCGGACTTCGACGGCGCCAGCTTGCACGCCAGCATGAGGTCGAGGATCGCGATTTTGCCGTCGGTGAGCCGATCGGCGGTCAGCTCGGTCGTAGGCATATCGGCATTGTCCGTGCCGCCGCCGAACAGTGCCAGCGCCGCCGCCTTCGCCTTTTCCGCCTCCTCCTCGCCGTGGACAAGCTTGGTCAGCTCATAGGCAAGGATACTCTTCGCCTTGTTCAGCTCGCTGCCCTCCCATTTGTCCATGGCATCGATCTGTTCAAGCGGAAGGAAGGTCAGCATCCGAATACACTTCATCACGTCGGCGTCGTCAATGTTGCGCCAGTACTGATAGAAGTCGAACGGGGAGGTCTTGTTCGGGTCAAGCCAGACCGCGCCCTTCGCCGTCTTGCCCATTTTCTTGCCCTCGGAGTTGAGCAGCAGGGTGATGGTCATGGCGTGGGCGTCCTTGCCCAGCTTTCTCCGGATCAACTCGGTGCCGCCCAGCATATTGCTCCACTGGTCGTTGCCGCCGAACTGCATATTGCAGCCGTAGTGTTGGAACAGGTAGTAGAAATCGTAGGACTGCATGGGCATATAGTTGAACTCCAAGAAGCTCAGACCCTTTTCCATGCGCTGCTTGAAGCACTCGGCGCGCAGCATATTATTGACCGAGAAGCAGCCGCCGATGTCGCGGATAAAATCGACGTAGTTGAGCTTGAGCAGCCAGTCGGCGTTGTTGACCATCCGCGCCTTGCCCTCGCCGAATTCGATGAAGCGCTCCATCTGTTTTTTGAAGCAGGCGCAGTTGCGGTCGATCGTCTCGCGGGTCATCATCGAGCGCATATCGGTACGACCGGAGGGGTCGCCGATCATGGCAGTGCCGCCGCCGATAAGCGCGATGGGCTTGTTGCCCGCCATTTGCAGACGCTTCATCAGGCACAGCGCCATAAAGTGACCGACGTGCAGAGAATCCGCCGTGGGGTCGAAGCCGATATAGAACGTCGCCTTGCCGTTGTCGATCATTTCGCGGATCTCGTCCTCGTTCGTCACCTGCGCGATCAGCCCGCGGGCGACCAGTTCGTCATATACTTTCATCTTTCCTCCTAAAAAATCAACGTCCTCCGTCCGACATCGGACAGAGGACGTAAAAATTACGCGGTACCACCTCTGATTCGCGGCTCCCTCGCGGAAAAGCCGCCTCAACGGGTTCACAAAAACCCCTGCGCGTTCACGGGCGCACCCGTCAGACCCTACTGAGCCAAGCTGTTCCGATCTGCCGCTCCGGGATGTATTTCGCCGACCGTCCCGACCGCCTCACACCACCCGGCGGCTCTCTTTGCGTGGACTGCTTCGGTTACTTCTTCCCATCACTGCGTTATCCGAGGCTATCGTATCAGATTACGAAGGATTTGTCAAGCCTGTTTTCCCATCATCTCCGCCGCGCTTTGCAGCGTCGTCTCGGTGATATTCGTGCCGCCGATGATGCGGGCAAGCTCCGCCTTCCGTCCCTCGAAGTCCAGCGGCGTAACGGTGGTGAAGGTCCTGCCGTCGTGCTCGCCCTTGGCAATGAGCAGGTGCGTGTCGGCAAGGGCGGCAAGCTGCGGCAAATGCGTGACGCAGAGGACCTGCTTGCTTTTCGACACGGAACGCAGCTTCTCCGCGACGCGCTGGGCAGCCCGTCCGGAAACGCCGGTATCCACCTCGTCGAAGATCAGCGTCGGTACACGGTCGCGCTCAGCAAGCACATTCTTCAGCGCCAGCATGATCCGCGCCAGCTCGCCGCCGGAGGCGACCTTGTTGAGCGGCTTGAGCGCTTCACCGAGGTTTGCAGACATATAAAACGCCACGGCATCTGCGCCGAGGGGCGTCAGCTCCGTCTCGGAGAATTCACAAGAGAATTGCACCCGCTTCATGTCGAGGTCGGCAAGCTCCTTCAAAACGCGCTCCGTCAGCGACGCAGCAGCGGTCTTGCGCGTCTGCCGCAGCGAGAGTGCCGCCTCCCACGCCGCCTTCTCCGCGGTCCTCTGCTTGGCGCGAAGCTGTTCAAGGCGGTCGTCGGCAAACTCGATCTCGTCGCGCTCGTTCTTCGCCCGCTCCAGATAGGCGAGAATTTCCTCACAGTCCGCGCCGTATTTGCGTCGGAGACGATGGATCGTGTCCAGCCGCTCCTCGATACGCTCCAGCTCGTCGGCGGAATACGAGAGAGAATACAGCCGATCGCCGAGCTGCTCCGCCATATCGCGCACCTGATACATCACGTCCGCAACGGAATCGTGCAGCGCGGCGAGCGAATCATCGTAGCGCGACAGCTTCGCCAGCGCACGCTCCGCCTGCCCCAGCAGCTCCGCCGCACCGTCCGCACCGTCGCCGCCGTCAAGACAGGCATTTGCCTCCTGCAAGCCGTCGGAGAGCTTCTCCGCGTTTTGCAGGAGCTTGCGGCGGCTCTCCAGCTCGGTGTCCTCACCGACCTTCAATTCGGCACGGCTGATCTCGTCGATCTGGTAGTTCAGCGTTTCCATGCGGCGCAGCTTCTCGCCCTCGTCCATGGACAGGCGCTCGATCTCCCGCCGCAGCTTCTGCACGGCTTGATAGCGCTCGGTATAGGTTGAAAGCGCCTCCGCGTCGCAGGCAAAGCCGTCGAGGAAGGAAAGATGGTAGTTTTCGTCGAATAATGCGGCAGAATCATGCTGCCCGTGGATATTGATGAGCTGGATGCCGAGCTTCTTCAGTTGGCTCACGCTGACCGGCACGCCGTTGACGCGGCAGAGATTTTTCCCGTCAAGGTAGATCTCGCGCAGCACAACCGTCTCCTCCTCATAGGGCACGGCGTTCTCCTCGAACCACGCAAGCCGCTCCACGCCGTCAAAGATCGCGCGGACAGAGGCTCTGTTCTCGCCGGTGCGGATCATATCGCGGTAGGCGCGCTCGCCCAGGATCGCGGAAATGGCGTCGATGACAATGGATTTGCCCGCGCCGGTCTCACCGGTCATCACGTTAAAGCCCGACGCAAAAACGATGTCTGCCTGCTCGATGACGGCGATATTCTCGATATGCAGCAGTCGGAGCATGGCGCAGCCTCCTTTTTCAGTCGAGCATCCGATGGATCTCGTCGCAGAAATCCATGGCAGACTCGTTATCGCGCATGATGACCAGTGTGGTGTCGTCACCGGAGAGCGTGCCGACAACCGAGGGCATATGCAGCGCGTCGATATTTGCACCCGCCGCCGCGCCCAGCCCGGGCATCGTCTTGATGACGACCAGATTCTGCGCACAGTCGATCGAGGTCACACATTCACGGAAGATCACGCGGAAGCGGGAGTCAAAGCGGTCGCCCTCGTGCTTATGCGGCGGGCTGTAGCGGTAGCCGCCCAGTCCGTCGAGCGACTTGACGATGCGCAGCTCCTTGATGTCGCGGGAGACGGTCGCCTGCGTGCTTTTATAGCCGCAATCGTGCAGCTCCTTGAGAAGCTGCTCCTGCGTTTCAATGCTTTTTTCGGAGATCAGCTCCAAAATTTTCTTCTGTCTGCCGGTTTTCATGAATCCACCTACCTGAATTTATTTTTCACTACATCGAAGAATTCCCGACGGCTCAGTCGGACAAGTCTCGTAACATACTTGGAACGGGTGACGGTGATACGGTCGCCGGTGTTCAGCCGCAGCGCCCGTCCGCCGTCTACGGACAGGAAGGCATTTCTCCGTCCGATCCGCCCGATCTCCACCGTAATGCAGCGTTCGGGCGACGTGACGATCGTCTTGGTCCGCATATCGTGGGCGCAGATGGGCGTGATGATAAAGTTATTCGTCGTCGGCTCCACGATCGGTCCGCCGGCGGACATGGAATAGGCGGTCGAGCCGGTGGGGGTGCTGACGATCACGCCGTCGCCGCCGAAATTCATGATCTCCACACCGTCGCAGCTCACCGCCATCTGCACGATCCGCGCGACGGCGCCCTTGGTGATGACTGCGTCGTTGAGCGCGTCCTCCTCCAGTACGGTTTTCCCCTCGTGCTCAACGCGGACGCGGAGCATCATGCGCTCCTCGACGGAATAGTCGTCCCGCGCAAGCCGCGCAAGCTCCGAAAGCTCGCTGCTCTCCAGCTCCGCCATAAAGCCCATCGTGCCGATGTTCACGCCGAGGATCGGCACCTTGGCATAGGTCGCAGCCTTGGACGCGTGCAGGATGGTGCCGTCGCCGCCGAAGCAGATCAGAAGATCGGCATCGCGCAGCTCCTTGCTCAGGTCATGCAGCGCCACGTCCTCCGGCAGCTCGAAGCTCTTGTCTACATCGAAGGCAAGGCAGATCCGCGTCTCGATGCCTGCGTCGCGCAGAATCTGCTCCGCCTGATTTGCAAATTTGAAATTTCTGTCCCGATACGGATTCGGGGTCATAACAACCTTTTTCATAGCGTTTCATGTGCGGCGGCGACCAGCGCACGGACATCCGGCGTGATCGCGCCCTCGGGGAGCATCGACAGATGCCCCAAAAATTCGATATTGCCCTCCGGTCCCTTGACCGGCGAGAAGGTCAGATTGCGCACCGTCAGCCCCAGCTCCGCCGCCAGCGCCAAAAAGCCCTCCAGCACCTCGCAATGCACCGTGGGGTCGCGGACGACGCCCTTTTTGCCGACCTTATCCTTGCCCGCCTCAAATTGGGGCTTAATCAGGCAGACGAGCTGCCCCGTCGGCTTGAGCAGCGCCTTGATCGCGGGCAGCACCAGCCGCAGCGAGATGAACGACACGTCCACCACGGAAAAATCCAACGGCTCGCCGAGCTGCTCCGGCGTCACATAACGTATATTGGTCCGCTCCATGCACACGACGCGCGGGTCGGTGCGGATGCTCCACGCAAGCTGCCCGTAGCCGACGTCGATGGCAAAGACCTTCTTTGCGCCCTTTTGCAGCAGGCAGTCGGTAAAGCCGCCCGTAGACGCGCCCGAATCGCTGCAAACCCAGCCGTTCGGGTCAATGCCGAAATCCCGCAGCGCCTTCTCCAGCTTCAGCCCGCCGCGGCTGACATAGGGGCAGTGGTTGCCGTGAATTTCGATGCTCGCGCTCTCCTCCACCGCCGTGCCCGCCTTGTCGCACTTCTGCCCGTCCACATAGACCTCGCCGCTCATAATCAGCGCCTGTGCCTTGGCGCGGCTTTCGCACAGTCCCTTCTGCGTCAGGAGCACGTCCAGCCGTTCCTTATTCTTCAAGCCGCAGCACCTCCTTCGCCGCCCGTGCCAGCGATGCGCCGTCCAGCCCCAGCAGCCGATGCAGCTCGGACACCTTGCCGTGCTGCACGAAGCGGTCGCCGATGTTGCAAAGACGGGTGGGTACGTTCAGCCCCGCCGTCCGCAGCAGCGCCGCGATCTCCTTCCCCGCGCAGCTGATACAGACCGCGTCCTCCGCCACGAGCAGATGCCCCGTCTTGCGGACGGAGGCGGAGATCGCCGCCATATCGATGGGCTTGACGGACGGGAGCTTGACCACCTCGGCGGAGATTCCCTCCCGCGCCAGCAGCTCCGCCGCCTGCAAAACATTGTTAATCATAATACCGTAGCTGACGAGCGTGATCTGCCCGCCGGTACGCAGAACGGGCTGCTCCGCCGCCTGCGTATACGCTCCGTCGCCGCCGCGGGGATAGCGCACCGCGACCGGACCGTCAAACCGCGTCACCGCGTCGCGCAGCATCTGCCGCAGCTCCGCCTGATTCGACGGGCACAGCACCCGCATATTCGGGATCGAGCGCAGATAGTTCACGTCGAAAACGCCCTGATGCGTCTCGCCGTCCTCGCCGACGATGCCCGCGCGGTCCACGGCAAAAACTGCGTGGAGCTTCTGCATTGCAATATCCTGTAACAGCATATCATACGCACGCTGCAAAAAAGTCGAATAGATCGCGACGACCGGAATCATTCCCTGCGCCGCAAGACCGCCCGCCATGGAAACGGCGTGTCCCTCCGCAATGCCGACGTCGAAGCAGCGCTCGGGAAAGCGCTCGGCGAAGGGCGTCAGCCCCGTCCCGTGCAGCATGGCAGCCGTGATCGCGCAGACGCGGGGGTCCTCCTCCGCAAGCGTGCAGAGCGTCTGCCCGAACGTGTCGGAGAAGGTGGTTTTCTGTGCGCCGAGCGGCTTGCCGCTCTGCGGGTCGAAGGAGCCGATGCCGTGGAAAATATCGGGGTTCTCCTCCGCGGGGACATAGCCCATACCCTTGCGCGTGATAACGTGCAGCAGCACGGGGCAGTTACACTCCTTAACAACGCGCAGCATATACTCCAGCCGCTGCACGTCGTGCCCGTCCACCGGTCCGTAATAGGCAAAGCCCATCTCCTCAAACAGCGTCGAGCCGAGCACCATCCGCTTCCAACGGTCCTTGAGGCGGCTGGTGAAGTTATAGATCGCCCTGCCGCCGGGGAGCTTCTGCGTCACCGTGCGGTAGGCTTTTTTCAGGCGAAAATAGCCGGGACGCACCCGCAACTCAGACAGGTAGCGCGACATCCCTCCGACATTTTTCGTAATGGACATGCCGTTGTCGTTCAGGATGACGATCAGCGGCTCGTTCGTCTCGCCCGCGTCGTTCATCGCCTCATATGCAAGCCCGCCGGTCATTGCGCCGTCGCCCATGAGCGCGATAATATGCTGCTTTTTTCCCAGCAGCGTCCGCGCCCGCGCCATTCCGAGCGCCGTGGATACGGCGGAGGAGGCATGTCCCGCGACGAAGGCGTCGCAGCCGCTCTCCTCCGGCTTGGGGAAGCCCGCCATGCCGCCCAGCGTCCGCAGCGTCGCAAAGCCCTCGCGCCGTCCCGTCAACAGCTTGTGCACATAGGACTGGTGCCCGACATCAAAGAGCAGCCGGTCCTTCGACGTGTCAAAAACACGTTCGAGTGCCACCGTCAGCTCGACCACGCCGAGGTTGGACGCGAGGTGCCCGCCGGTTTTGGCGACATTCTCCACCAAAAATTGTCGAATCTCACCGCAGAGCTGCACAAGCTCGGGCTGGCTCAACGCGAGGAGATCGTCTCTGGAATTGATTTGATTCAGCAAATTCAAGCTTACACAACCTGTCAAGCGCCGCTTATTTCCTCTTTTTGCGTCGGAACAGCGACTTTATATAGTAGATCGGTTTGGAGACAAGGAACACAACGCGCGTCGCCTGCTTCATGGCAATGCCCTTGCCGCACGCCTTGCCGCCGATGGTCAGACCCGCAACGAGCGCGGACATGATGAGCTGACCGACGCTCTCGGAGGTAAAATTCGACAGCGCCTTGACCGCAATGACCGCCGACGCCGAGCCGGACACAACGCCGCAGATGTCGCCCACGACGTCGTTGCAGAAGCTCGAGACCTTGTCCGCATTGCGCAGCAGGCGCAGCGCCTCCGCCGCGCCGGGGACCTTTTTCGCCGCCATGGAATGGAACGGCTTCTCTCCCGCGGACATGACCGCCACGCCGATAATGTCAAAAATAATGCCCAGCAGCACGATCAGCAGCAGGACAATAAATGCCCCGACAATTCCGGTATCCTCCAAAATCAAGGAGGAGGAAAAGGAGATTGCCGAGGAGATGATCATTGCAACGAAGAAAATCGTCACGATCCAGCGCACATTGCTGTCCTTCTTGGTTTTCTTTGTCTTACTTCGGGGTTTTTCGTCCTTTGCCACAATAAGCCTCCAAAAAAATTGCGCCTTTCGGCGCAGGGGATCGGGGAAATACTCCCCAAAATAAAAGGTGGCAGCAGATAAAGTAAATCTTGCGGCTTAGGTCGGGTTGGATTTCCCCTTTGGCTGCCGCTCGTCGCCGAACGGTCGTTTCCGTTTGAAGCCGCGTCGGAGCGTTGCCGCCCTCCGATACCCGATTGCCACTTAGTCCGCACTGCAATCCTCTATCTGCCCTTTGGGGAAAGACAGCCTAGGTGTTTTCCACAACATCACGCGTCGGTTCTATCCTCTTTTGCAGGCAAGATTTCAAGGGGCAATATCGCCCTCGGCCGCGGCCACGGTCGGAAACGCTTCGCTCCCCAATCCCAGCTTACCCACGCAAGGCAGGCTACGCTGCACACAGCACACGATTCTGCGCACCGCAATGCAGGTTCTATTCCTGTCTCGTACGCAGTCCGGGCATCCCCAAACGGGGACACTGTGCGGCTGTCGCACGATAGCAGGTCTCCACGGAATCCGGGTCGGTTGGTATATGCCATTACACCTCGCCCGAAAACCTTAACCCCCAGCACCCACCCTAATCTGGGCGAAAAAAGCAAGCACCAGGGACTTCATCGATATGCCCTTTAAAGGATTTTTAGGCCCTTCTTCGATACCGGCGCGCTCTGACTAGGATACGGCGCCACCGTCGTTATCATATCACAGCTTTCAAGAATATACAAGCGGTTTTAATCGTAGAATTCGGAATTATTCCAATTATTTCGACACGATTTATGTAATTATCATCTAAATTCCGCAGCTGTATTGATTTTTGAAATATTTTTTCATCCGTTTTGAAAATGGATATACATTGTATAACCAAAAAGAGCGCCCCTCGGGCGCTCTCAGACTGTCAAAAAAGTCCGTAATCGTCAAAATCGGTTAACAATTTATGGGGTTTTGTTCTCTGCGTTTTGATTTACAAAAAACAGAGTATCCAAATGTCTGTGCGATGACGAAGAAAGCTTTGCTATGCTGCTTGCCGATAAAACCAACGCAGATATTCTCAAAGAGAAAAAACACATTGAGGGTGAGCTGCAAAAAGTGTATGGTTCGCAGTGAGCAGGTGGCGGAGCTGTGCATTAAGTGCTATGAGGACAATGTATCGGCAAGCTGAGCGACGAGATGTTTATGAGGTTTTCGGGCAATTACGAGACGGAATGGTCAGAATTGAAAGAGAAAATCTCTGCATACCGTAAACGCTTGTCGGAGGTGGAGGAAATGCAGCTCGGAAAAGAGAAATTCATTGCCGCCGTTCGGAAATTTATACAAATGGATAAGCTGACTGCACCGCTGCTGCGGGAACTCATTGACCGAATAGATGTATACGAGGTCACAGGCACGGGCAAAAACCGCAAACAGATGATAAAGATACACTATAAGTTTGTAGGGTATCTGGAACTGCCGAGCCTTGGGAGCAGGCGCAACTACCGAGAAGAAACCCGCAAGGGCGTTGCCGTTGAATATGTCCCGAATGCTTTACCGGCATAACAAAAAAGGGGCTGTCGCATTAACGGAAAATAAGAGACTGTGAAAGTTTTTCTGTAAATTAGCCTTCTATGGTAATTAGATAGCTTTA
>OLSB01001345.1_pt1 | contig 24102 bp, 19 predicted proteins | sample 1672071 | NCBI WGS metagenome assembly OLSB01 (sample SAMEA3136642, study PRJEB25190) | human gut metagenome | biome: human gut; feature: human-associated habitat; material: faeces | place: Austria | collected 2013 | reverse complement strand
ACCAGTTGGAACGAGTGGTCAAGTACACCTTCAACAATGTGGGCAATACCTTCTCCGCAAAATCCATTTCGGATTATCTGAAAGCGGAGCACCGTGCGTTGGACAACGAAACGGTTTACAGCTACTTGGAGAAGCTGGAAAAGGCATATCTGCTTCACCGCTGCTCCCGTTTTGACTTGCAGGGTAAGGAAATCCTGAAAACGCAAGAGAAATTCTATCTTGCCGATACCGCCCTGCGGTACAGTGTTCTCGGCTATAACGCTGACAGCGTGGCATCCAGCCTTGAGAATGTTGTGTACTTGGAGCTTTGCCGCAGAGGCTATACCGTCAATGTCGGCAAGTCCGGCAGCGGCGAGATCGACTTTGTGGCTGTTCGGCAAAATGAAAAGCTCTATGTGCAGGTCACACAGGAGCTTCGTTCTCCGAAAACGGAAAAACGGGAGTATGAGCGTTTGTTGGAGATCCACGACAACTACCCCAAATATGTTCTCACAACGGATGAGTTCTCAGGAGGAAACTACGAGGGCATCAAGACGATGCACATAGCGGACTTCCTGCTAAACTCTGAATACTAATATGGGCAACGGTTTGACGACGAGTGGTGGAAAACGGTTCTACAATAAATGTTGGGGTCAGGCAATGAGCCTGACCCCATAGTCATACAAAAAGGTTGAGCATAGAGATAAAATCCTTTACAATGAAAGTACCCCTACCACACCGAAAGGAAAAGTCTCTATGCTCAACGAGGATTATACCGCAAAGCTGCTGAATTTGGAAGATGTAATTATCACAAATGTTGAGAATATTTCCGGAGAAGTCCATGTTTCTCTCGAGCTGCCGCGTGCAAAGCACCGCTGCCCTGCTTGTGGGGCACTCACGGACCGTGTGCACGACTACCGAACGCAGACGATCAAGGACGTTCCGCTTGGCAGAACAACGCTGCTGCATCTGCGCAAGCGACGTTACCGCTGCGACTGCGGCAAGCGCTTCTTTGAGAAGAACACCTTCCTTCCAAGGTATTACCGTTCCACCGGCCGACTGGTTGCCGAGATCATTACCGCATTCCGTGAAACGGTATCCGCTGCAAAGATCGGCGCACAGTTTAACGTTTCCGGCACAACCGCAATGCGGTACTTCAAGTATGTCTCTTTCAAGCCGACCAAGCTTCCGGAGGTGCTTTCCATTGACGAGTTCAAGGGAAATTCCGGCGGTCAGAAATACAACACGATTGTTGTAGATGCCGAGAAACGCAAGGTAATTGATATTCTCCCCAATCGTTTTGAAAATGATCTTATTCACTATTTCTCACAATTCTCCTCAAAAACAGAGGTGAAATACTTCGTTTGCGACATGAATTCCCATTTCCGAGAGGTGGCGAAAGCTTGCTTCCCTAAAGCCGCTGTAGTTGCGGATAGGTATCACGTTATTCGACAGGCTTATTGGGCTATGGAGCGTGTCAGGAAAAATGAACAAAACAAACTCTCAAAAAGATTTCGAAAATACTTCAAAAAATCCAGATACCTTTTGATGAAGCCAATGGATAAGCTCTCGCTTGAAGAAATGAATAAGCTTGCGCTCATGTTTGAAATAGCGCCCAGGCTGGCGGATGCATATCGATTAAAAAATGAGTTTCTTAATGTGATCCGCTCCGATTCCACCAAAGCCGGGAAGCAGAAGCTGATTGACTGGCTGGCAGCCGTCGAGGTCATGGATCTACCGGAATTTTCCGACTGCACCAAAGCATACCGAAATTGGTTCCACGAGATTTTGAACTCTATGGATGTCCCATGGTCGAATGGCTTCATTGAAGGCTGCAACAACAAAACGAAGGTCTTAAAACGGGTTTGCTTTGGTATGCGGAATTTCTCTAATTTCAGAAAAAGAATTTTGTTCTGCCATGCATAAAAATCGTGCCGGTGCGATACGCCCCGACACGACCCAATTATCTGCGTTTTGTCTCTACCCCAACTATTGACAGAGAGCCTATAACACGGTCACACTGTTCTTTGGAACGGTGTGACCGTGCTATTTTGTAATTCGAACTGGGCTTACTGCTCCGTCAGGAGGCGGTTGGCGGCATTGCGATTGCGCCCGATGAAGCGCATGAAATTGCTGACCATTTGCGCGATCTCCGCACGGGTCGCATAGCCGAGCGGGTTGAGGGTATGCGCGTCTGTGCCGCGCAGGATTCCGCTTGCCACTGCCCACTGCATCGCCGACAGCGCGTATTGCGAGATCTGTCCGCGATCCGTATAGGCGCTCAGGTCGGCGCGTGCATCTGTTTTCATGTTGCACGCCTGCGCGAACCGATACAGCAGCGCAGCAAGCTGCTCCCGCGTGACGGGATCGTTCGGTGAAAAGGCGGTCTTGCTTGTGCCCTGAATGATGCCGACCATCGCGCCCCAGTTGACGGCGGGGGCGTACCATGCGTTGTCGGGCACGTCGCGGAAGCCGTAAGACCACGGGAAATCACGGATGCCGCTCAGATTCGCCAGCACCTTGGCGATCATTGCCCGTGTCGTCGTGTCCTCGGGCGCAAAGGAGTGCTCGGAAACGCCGTTCATCAGCCCATTCCAGTAGACCGAACGGACGGCGTCGTGATACCAAGCCGTGCGGGAAACGTCGCGGAAGGGGGTCGTCTCCGGGTCAAGGAAGCGGTAGCCCTTCTCCTCGGCGTATTGCTCCGCATAAGTCTCGACCGTTCCGATGATCGTCAGATTCGGCGCGGCGCACAGCGTGGACGGGAGCGAGCGGACGGAGGACGGGACCATGAGCTGCGTCAGATTGCCTTCCTCGTCATCGGCGTAAAATGCGCCCTCGTCCACATACAGGACATTAGCGCCCAGCGCCGCGCTGTTGGGATTGCCGACGGAACCGGCGGCAAGGCGGGTCACGGGGATTCCGGCGACGTCATCCGGCACAATGACGGTCGTTGCGCTGCCGGACTGCATCGGTCGGAGGTAGAGGGCGGTCAGCGCCTCATCCTCGCGCAGGAAAACGCCCGTTTCGTTCATAATCGGCACGGCGTTCTCGGGAAGGGCGATAAAGCGAAGCCCTTCATCCGCGGCAAATTGCTCCGCGTCCGTTCCCGCATAGCCGACCAGCAGCTCCAAGCCGTACAGGTGGGCGGCGCTCGTGCTGTTTCTGCGGAAGCCGGCGGGAAGATAGAGCAGCCGCAGCTTTTCACAGGCGGCAAAGGGCGTTCCCAGCATCGTTTCCAAGCCCTGCGGGATCTCAACATAGGTCAGCTCGCTGCACCGCAGAAACGCCCAGTCCTCCAAAACGCGGAGCGTATACGGCAGGCGGATCGTTACGGCGGAGCAGCTTGCCAACGCCGAATCGCAGATGCGCTCGACCGTCGCGCCCTCGACCGTCGGCGGTATCACGACCTCGCCCGTCAGATACTGCGGCTCGGAGCCGACGACCCACGCCTTACCGGAGGAGAAAATTTTATATTGGATGTGGTCGATCGTGACCAAACGCGTTCCGGCGCTTTCCTCGCCGGTCAGGAGGTTGACAAACGGAATCTCCGCCCGCTCGCAATACGCCTCCATCGGGCTGTCGGGGAAGCCGAGAACACGGGAGACACCGGAATGTTTCAGACAATCCTCGCATTGCGTTACGGTGGAGGGGACCGTCAGCTCGGAGAGGGAGGAGTTCCACGCAAAGACCTCCGCGCCGAGCGTTTCCACGCCCTCGGCAAGCGTGACCGAGCGGAGACGGTTTCGGGAAAAGGCACGCCGACCGAGACTGCGCAGTGCGCTGCCGAACACGACCTCCGTCAGCCCGCAGCCGCGGAAGCTCTCCGTTCCGGCGGAAATGAGGGACGAAAACTGCGGTGTGCCCCGCAGCGGTACATCGGCAAAGGCGTAGTCGCCCGCGTATTGAAGCTGCTGCGGCACATTGGAGCTGCGCGCGCAGATGGCGGAACGACCGACCGAGCGGATCGTGTCGGGAAGCGTTAGCTGCAAATAGGGCGTTTTCTCCCGATAGAAGCAGAACGGACCCAACGCCGTGACCGCTGCGCCGCCCAGCTCCGCCGGAACGGTGATGTCGCCGTCACAGCGCGCGCGCACGATGATCGCCTCGTCCGCAACGACGGTATACCAAAAATCGCCCGCCCGACAGATCGGATACGCCGTCGGGTCGTAGGAAAGCTCTTCAAAATAGACCGCCGTCGAAACAGCGGCGGCAAGGGGGGCGGTTCGGTGGCAGTACAGAAGCTGAACCGAGGAGAAGGGCTGCGCGCCGCAGCTCGTGTCCGGTCCACGCACGACCACCGTGCCGAGCGCCCCTTCAAACGCCTTAGCGCCGATGAATCTGACGGAGGCGGGAATCTCCAAATAATCCTGTTCGAATCGGCTGCCGAAGGCTTCGCTGCCGATCCGTTCCAGTCCGTTGGGCAGCGTGATCGCCGTCAGCGGTGTACTGCGGAAGCAGCGGTCGCCGATCTCGCGCAGACCCGATGGCAGGACAAGCTGCGTCAGCGCCGTGTCCGCGAAGGTGTCGGAGCCGAGATAGCGGACGGTAGAGGGGAGCGTCAGCTCCGCAAGCTGCGAACAGCCGCGGAAGGTGCCCTCGAGGCGGACCAAGCCCTCGGGTAAAATCACCTCGGACAGCGAGAGACAGTCGGTAAAGACGCGCTCAAGCCGATCGACCTTTGCCTGGATGACGACGGAGATCAGCTCGTTCGAGCCGATAAACGCACCGTTTGCGATCGCCGTCACGGGGTAGCCGTCGATCGTCTCCGGAATCACGAGCTGACCGACGGGCGCTTCGACAGTGCCCGTGACGGTGGCGTGACCGTCCTGAACGGTGTAGGTCAGCTCGCCCTGTGCCGCGTGGACCGTCGGCAGGAATGAGAGCAGCGCCGCCAAAACCAGCAGCGCTGCGATAATTCGATGCTTCAAGGTGTTTCCTCCCCGCTCAAAAGCCACGAGAGGTCGCCGGCAGGACCGTCGCTCGGGTTAAAGTCGATCTGCGGCTGATAATCCTCGCCCATAAACAGGGGCTTCTGTTCCTCGCCGTGCGCGGCGGACTGCACCGTGACCGTTGCAACGAGGGTGCTGCCGCTGCCGCTGTCGCAGTAGAGGTTTGCCGTTCCGCTCTCGTAGGCGCACAGTGCATACTGCACCGCGCCCTGCAGGTCGTCGGTGTAGGTCTGGATCGCAAGCACGGAGGGCTGGTCGGAGACAAGCCGCGCCGACGGGTCGCCCGTGATGGTCACATAGATCCACTCGCCGTTTGATACGATCGACGGAATCTCCGAAATATACAGCTCGGGCGCGGGCGCCTGTGTCGGCTCGGCAAAATCGGTCGGCTCGGTCGGCTCCGCGTCGGGTGAGGTGCTCGTCTTTGCCGCGGCGGGGGCGTTGGGGCGCTCCTGCTGCTGCGGACGGGAGACATCGGAGCCTTGCGGTTCGGATTTTACCGACGGCATAAGCTGCGGCAGCTCGACCTTTTCCGCGGCGGCGCTGACCGTCAGGAAGCCGGTACACGCCAAAACGACCGTAATAACGCCGAGAATCACGCTCATCGCGGGACGCACCTTCGCCTTGGCAAGCGCCTTCAGCCGCCGCGCCGTGCTGTTCACCGAGAAGCCGGTCTGCAAGGCGCCGCCGAGTGCGTGCACCTGCTCCGTCTCCACCAGCGTCCGCGCATAGCTGAGCTTGCCCGCCCTGCCGAGCTTACGGACGACTGCTGCGTCACAGCGCATCTCCATATCCTGCGAGGCAAGGTAGAACATCAGCCAGACGGCGGGGTTGAACCAATGCAGGCAGCAGGTCAGCAGCAAAATGCCCTTTATCAAAACGTCGCGGTGGCGAATATGTGTTTTTTCGTGTGTCAGAATTTGCTCTAATTTTTCGCGGTCGTGCCAATCAAAGCCCGCAGGCAGCAGAATGGTCGGACGGAAAACGCCGTAGGTCAGGGGAGATGCCAGCCCGTCAAGCAGACGGACGTTCGGCGCGACCTCCGCCTCCTCCGGCAGCGGGACCGAGAAGCGGAAGCTCCTGCGCAGCCGAAGGTGCGACAGCAGGAAGCCGAGCAGAAGCAGGACGGCAACGCTCAGCCAAGCCCAAGGCAGGAGCTTCGCGGCGCCCGAGACGGCGGAGATCGCCGCGGGCTGCGCCTGCGTCGGATGTACGATCGTCCGTACCGCTGCGGCGGCAAAACCGCCGTCCGTCTGCGGCAGCGCGATCTGCACGCCCGTGGGGATAAACACGGGAATCAACAGCCGCAGGGCGGCGATCACCCACAGCACGAGAAAAACGCTCCGATGCACCTTGCGCTGCAGCAGCAGACGCAGCAATGCGACCGTCAGGATCATTCCCGTACCGATCAGGCTCATCCTCAGAAACGTCATTCCGCCGCAGCCTCCAGCTCGCTGAGCTGACGGTACAGCTTCTCAAGCTGCTTGAGGCTCAGCCGCTTCTGACCCACCAGCGCCGCGACCAAAACATCCGCAGCACCGTGATAATTATTCTGTAACAGCTCCTCGGTCTCCCATTCCGCCGCCTGATTGCGGGAAACAGCCGCGCTGCAATGATAGCCCGGCTCGCGGCGGCGCAGAAGCTGCTTTGCCTCGCAGCGGGAGAGCATGGTATATGAGGTCGTCTTGCTCCAGCCGACCCGATTTTTCAGTTCTGCCGAAATATCCTTTGCGGTCATGTCGTCCCGTTCCCACAGGACCTCCATTACCTTACGTTCCGCTTCTGTCAAATGCATTTCGAAGCCCCCTTTTTCACTATCCTTATTTTACCAGTATTGCCCCGCTTTGTCAATGAAATTTACGGAAAATGACGAATTCGGCAGCCCTTGCAACTGCGCGGAAAGTATGCTATAATACCCCTGCGGTAAGCTGCCGAACGCGTCGATGACGCTCGCTTCCGACAACTCCGACGGAGGTTCCGTATGGCTAACTTTACAAAAAAGGCGATCAAAGCCTCCTTTTTGAAGCTGCTCAACGAGAAGCCGCTGAACAAGATCACCGTGCGTGATATTGTTGAGGACTGCGGCATCAACCGCAACTCCTTTTACTACCATTTTCAGGACATCCCCGCGCTGCTTGAGAGCATCGTGGAGGAGACGACGGCGGAGATCATCGCCAAATACCCGCGGATCAATTCGATCGACGAGTGCTTTGAGGCGGCGTTTTCCTTCGCCATCCGCAACAAGCGCGCGGTCTATCACATTTTCCATTCGGTCAATCGCGATGTGTTTGACCGCGAGCTGATGAAGCTTTGCAGCTACGCCGTCACGACCTATATCGACACGGCGTTTCCGGCGCATCAGTTGGACGAGGCGGCGCGGGCGCGGACGCTTCGCTTTGTCCAGTGTGAGTTCTTCGGATTGATTATCGACTGGCTGAACAACGGAATGAGAAGCGACGCCATCGACGATCTGCGCCATATTGCCGCGCTTTGCAGGGAGCTTCCCGATATGCTCCCCGCGCACGACTGAAATATGATATAAAAGCTCCCGCAGCGGTGTGATCCGCTGCGGGAGCTTTAGACTGCCCGAAAGTCCGATATTCCCCAAATGCCTTTGGGAAGAAGGCTCCACATCGGCTCCCTCATCAGAGGGAGGCAGGGGCACGGTCGTATCTTTCTGTTTTATCCGAGCCGTCCCATTTCGGCGGAGACGGCGGCTGCTGCCTCCATGACGGCGCAGCGCATGGCGTTGACGTTTTCCGCATCGGTGCCTGCCATTGCGATAACGCCGATCGCGTACCGACAGGCACCGCTTCGCTCAAAAATCGGCGCGGCGACCGAGCGCAGACCGACCTTATATTCCTCCCGCTCCTCCGCATAACCCTGCTGCTGCAGTGCGGGCAGGGAGGCAAGAAGGGCGGCGGGGGAGGTCACGGTGTACGGCGTATAGGGGGTCAGCGGCGCACGGGTCAGAAGCCGCTCCGCCTCTCGGGGCGGCAGATTGGCGAGGATGACCTTGCCCTGCGAGGTGCAGTGCAGCGGCAGACGCGTGCCCTCCTCGGAGGTAATGCGGAACCCCGTGTGCGGCTCCTCGCAGATGGCAAGCAGCAGCTCGTCGCCCGACAGCCGCGCCAGATACGCCGACTCATGGAAGCGGTCAACGATGCTTTGCAGATGGCGGCGGCAGATGGCGGGGACGTCCCAGCTCTGATTCACGGCATTGCCCAGCTCAAACAGATGGTATCCCAGCCGATAGCGCCCGTCCGACGAATCCTGCTCCACGACGCCCGAATCGAGCATGGAGGCAAGCAGCCCGTGAATGGTGCTTTTCGCCCAGCCGGTCATTTTCTCCAGCTCGCTCAGCGACAGCGGACGCCGTTCCGCCCAAAAGCAGTCGAGCAGGTGCAGCGCCTTTTCGATGGCGTGAATTCTTCTTCCTCGATTTTCCATCGCTGCCACCTCAGCGCAGGAAGATCTGCTTCCCGCCGCGATAGGGACGGACACAGCCGATGCGCTGCGCCGACGGTACGGCTGCCGACAGCTCGCGTTCCATCGCGTCGGCATCGGCGGGATCGACGGCGATCAGCAGCCCGCCGGAGGTCTGCGGGTCGTAGAGAATATCCTGAATTTCCAGCGGGACCGCGCCCGCATCGACAAATTCCTCGGCAAAATTACGGTTGCGGTAGACGCCTGCGGGGAGAATCCCCATTGCGGCAAGCTCGGGCGCCTCGGGGAGCAGATCGAGCTTTTTCGTGTCGATCTCCAGCTCGGTATCGCTGCCCTGCGCCATTTCGAGGGAGTGCCCCATCAGCGCAAAGCCCGTCACATCCGTGCAGGCGTGGACGCGGTAGCGCACCATCACGTCGCGGGCGCTCTTGTTGAGCGTCGTCATCAGCGCTTTTGCCAGCGCCTTGCCCTCCTCGGAGAGCAGATCCGCCTTCGCCGCCGTCGTGTAAACGCCGATGCCGAGCGGCTTGGTCAGAAACAGCACGTCGCCCGCCTTCGCGCCGGAATTGGTCAGCAGCCGCGACGGATGCACAAAGCCCGTGACCGCAAGACCGTACTTCGGCTCGTCGTCCAAAATGCTGTGACCGCCCGTGATGATCGCGCCCGCCTCGTAAACCTTGTCGTAGCCGCCTCGTAAAAGGGCATGAACCGCCTCCTTCGGCAGAGAATCCGGCACCGCCATGATGTTCAGCGCCAGCTTCGGCTCGCCGCCCATCGCGTAAACGTCGGAAAGCGCGTTCGTCGCGGCGATCTGACCGAAGGTATAGGGGTCGTCGTCAATGGGCGGGAAAAAATCCACTGTCTGCACCAGCGCCAGCTCGTCGGAAATGCGGTAGACCGAGGCGTCGTCGGACTTGTCAAAGCCGACCAGCAGATTCGGGTCGCGGTGTACCCTGATGCCGTCGAGCAGCTTGGCAAGCACGCCCGCGCCGACCTTTGCGCCGCAGCCGGCACATTTTGCAAGCTTTGTCAGTTTAATATCTTCCATCATGTCCCTCCGTAAAGCGTAAAATTGCCTCCAAAACGCCGCCGCCGATGGCAAGCGCCTTGTCGGAAACCAAGTCGCAGTATTCGCGCACGCCGCGCGGGTCAACATCGCCCGCCTTCATGCCCTTGAACACGGGCGTGCCGTCGGCAAGAATTCCGCGCAGCATCCCGTCGATCTGGCAGCGCATGGGTGCGTCGCCCACCATACCCGCGATCTCTCCCTGACGGACGCTCGCGCCGATGTCCAAAAGCTGACGGAACACGCCGTCGGCAGGCGCACGCAGCACCCGCTCTCCCGCGAAGCCGCCGATCAGTCCCGGAATGTTCGTGTTCGGCAGGGGAGAGCCGTTCGTAATGACGCGCCCGAGCGTATGCCCGCGCATCGTTTCCACACAGGCGTGGCAGTCTACGCCCGCCGTAAAGCCCGGTCCGACGCCGATCACGCAGGGCGCATCGGTGATTTTTGTCCCGAGATTGCGTTTGGCAAGGATGGCGTCCACCACCGCAGCGGGGCGCAGGACGGAAATGCAAGCTGCGTCGGGGTCGGCAAGGACGGCAATCTCGCGGCTTGCAAGAATATGCGGCACCTCACCGGGTGACGCGGCAAAGCGGGCGGTGACGTCCTCGACCCGCATGGTTTCGAACAAAATTGCCTGAGAAAAGCATACGGTGCGGCGAATTGCAGTCGGCTTCGGCAGGTCGGTCATAACGATTTGCAATCCGGCGTGGTGCAGCCGCAGTGCGATTCCGGAGGCGAGATCGCCCGCGCCGCGTATCAATACGAGCATAGCAGCTCCTCCTTTTCCAGTGCGGCGACCACCGTCGGGTAGGGCAGCAGCGCCTTTAATTCCATCGCAGCGTCGGGAGCGCGGTCTGCCTGATTGATAACGACGCACTCCGACAGCCCCTCGGCGATCAGCGCGGCGGCGACTGTCCGCGGGGTGGCAAGCTCCGGTTCGCCCGTCAGTGCCGTGAAGCGTTCGGGGCGGTGGACGACCTCGGCGATCGGGCGGTTCAGCCCCGACGCGCCGACGACGGTGAGGATGCGGGCAGCGTTTGCGGGGATCACCGGCTCGTGCGGTGCGTGCGCCTTGAGGGGCAGACGGTGCGACCCGTCCGCCTCGACCAGCACGAAGTCTGCCAGCTTTTCCAGCTCCTCAAAGCTCTGCCGCGGGGCGGTCAGCTTCCCGTTTTCGCACGGTGTTCCGACGGCGGCAATCCCGTTCACAGCCTTGACCGACTCAAAGAAGGGCAGGTGCGGCGGGAGAAAGATATGCGTCGTCGTGGTGACGACCACGCTGCCCGTGCGCGAAAGCTCCCGCGCCAATAGATACAGAAGGGTCGTCTTGCCGCCGCTGCCGATGATGGCAGTTACGCCGCGCGGAACCTGAAGCAGCCTGCAAAACTCCACGACCGTCCCTCCTTCGTGATTCTATTCATAGAATAACACGTCGAACGCCGTTCGTCAACCGCGGACGGGCGGACTTTTTACGAAAAACGGAGAAAAACGTTGACGAAGCGCACAAAATCAGTGTATAATCATTCCATGGAACAGAAATTCAGACCGGTACTGTCCGTGCGGATTTTCGCGGGGGAGGAAAAGTGCTTCGGTCCGGGCGTGGCGGAGCTGCTGCGCCGTGTGGAGGAGCATCACTCGCTGCGTGCCGCCGCCAACTCAATGTGCATGGCATATTCGAAGGCATGGACGGTCATCAAAAATGCCGAGGCAGCGCTCGGCTTTCGACTTCTGCGATCCTCGACCGGCGGCAAAAACGGAGGAGGTGCGACACTCTCGCCAGAGGCAACAAAACTTTTGACCGCTTATGAGGAATACTGCGTTCATATCCGCAGCGTTGCGGCGGACTCCTTTGCGGAGCTGTTCGGCGACTTGCTGCGAAAGGAAAGCTCCGAATAAAGCCGCTTCGCCGCTGTCAACAGAAAAATCGGAATAACAAGACAATAAAAGTGCACGATCCGACCGTTCGGACCGTGCACTTATATATTTTTCCTTATTCCTCGACCTTGGGGAGCTTTGCAAGGCTTTCGGCAATGTCCGCGTCCGTCGGGATGCGGTCGCTCATCTTGCCGTCGTTGAATTTTGCATAGGCTTGCAGATCAAAGTAGCCCGTGCCTGTCAGACCGAAGACGATGTTCTTTTCCTCACCCGTCTCCTTGCACTTGAGCGCCTCGTCGATGGCAACGCGGATGGCGTGACTGCTCTCCGGTGCGGGGAGGATGCCCTCGACGCGGGCAAACTCCGTTGCCGCTTCAAATACGGCGGTCTGCTCCACGGAGGTCGCCTCAATATAGCCGTCGTGGTAGAGCTGCGAGACGATGCCGCTCATGCCGTGATAGCGCAGACCGCCCGCGTGGTTCGGCGAGGGGATGAAGGAGGAGCCGAGCGTGTACATCTTTTGCAGCGGGCAGACCATACCGGTATCGCAGAAGTCGTAGGCATATTTGCCGCGCGTCAGACTGGGGCAGGAGGCAGGCTCGACCGCGATAATGCGCATATCCGCCTCGCCCAGCAGCTTCTGACGGACGAACGGAGCAATCAGACCGCCGAGGTTACTGCCGCCGCCGGCACAGCCGATCACGATGTCGGGACGGATGCCGTATTTATCCATGGCTGCCTTTGTCTCCAGACCGATCACGCTCTGATGCAGCAGGACCTGCGACAGGACGCTGCCGAGGACATAGCGGTAGCCGTCCAGCTTCGCGGCAGTCTCGACCGCTTCGGAGATAGCGCAGCCGAGCGAGCCGTTCGTGTTGGGAAATTCTTTCAGCAGCCGACGTCCGACCTCGGTCGTGTCGGAGGGCGAGGGAGTGACGGACGCGCCGTAGGTCCGCATGACCTCGCGGCGGAAGGGCTTCTGCTCGTACGACACCTTGACCATAAAGACCTTGCAGTCCAAGCCGAAATAGGAGCAAGCCATCGACAGCGCCGTGCCCCACTGACCTGCGCCCGTCTCGGTCGTTACGCCCTTTAAGCCCTGCTTCTTGGCGTAATATGCCTGCGCGATGGCGGAGTTCAGCTTGTGGCTGCCGGAGGTGTTGTTGCCCTCAAACTTGTAGTAGATGTGCGCCGGTGTGCCGAGCTTTTTTTCCAGGCAGTAGGCGCGGACCAGCGGCGACGGACGATACATACGGTAAAAATCGCGGATCTCCTGCGGGATGGGGATAAAGGCTGTGTCGTTGTCCAGCTCCTGCTCGGCAAGCTCGCGGCAGAACACCTGCGACAGCTCATTGAGCGTCATCGGCTGATGGGTTGCGGGATTGAGCAGGGGGGCGGGCTTGTTCGTCATGTCCGCACGGACGTTGTACCATGCCTTCGGCATTTCCGATTCTTCGAGATAGATTTTGTACGGGATTTCCATGGTGCGTTCTCCTTTCATTTTTCGGGAGAGAAGATAAAGAAACTCCTGTCCCAGATTTTGCTGGGACAGGAGTGAAATAACATTCCTGCGGTGCCACCCGGCTTGACGCTTTCGCGCCCACTCTTGCGCACAGTCATGCGCCGACATTTGATAACGGAGCGCCAACTCCGTCTCGCCTACTCAATTCAGCTTACCCTCCGATGCCCATTCGACGCGCCCGTCCATACCGCACTCCCACCGCCGGCGGCTCTCTGTGATTTTCGAAACGCATTTACTTACGCATCATCTTCGGTTTTCTGCATATTAGCACAACGGAACGGCTTTGTCAACGGGTTTGTCGATTTTTTTGAAAAAATTGTTGCGTCGCCGCGTGCGATATGGTACTATCATTATATTAAGGTGGGCGCGTCTGCTCCACAAAACCGGACGAAAGCCGCCAAGAAAGGAGTAAAAACGATCCCGCAGGACCTGCGGTGCAGCAGTGTGGAGACCTGCTGTAAGGCGTGCCGCTCCGACGCGGGCGGACGCGAGAGACGGGCAAGCGGAGGCTCCCGTGTCAAGGTCGGTTGCATGGCAAGTGTAACACTGAAAAACATCAAGAAAATCTACCCGAACACAGAAAAGAAAAAGAAGAAGAAAAAGGGCGAGCCTGAGGAGCACAAGGTCAATCTTCAGATCACCGACGAGGGTGTCGTTGCGGTGCAGGAGTTCTCACTGGACATCAAGGACCGCGAGTTTATCGTTCTTGTCGGTCCGTCCGGCTGCGGCAAATCCACCACCCTGCGTATGATCGCGGGACTGGAGGAGATCACCGACGGCGAGCTGTACATCGGCGACCGTCTGGTCAACGACGTCGCGCCGAAGGACCGCGACATCGCGATGGTGTTCCAGAACTACGCACTTTATCCGCACATGACCGTTTTTGAGAACATGGCGTTCTCCCTGAAGCTGAAGAAGGTCCCCAAGGACGAGATCAAGCGGAAGGTCATGGAGGCGGCGGAGATCCTCGGCATTACGGAGTACCTTGACCGCAAGCCGAAGGCGCTTTCCGGCGGTCAGCGGCAGCGTGTCGCCATCGGTCGCGCCATCGTCCGCAATCCGCAGGTGCTGCTGATGGACGAGCCGCTGTCCAATTTGGATGCGAAGCTGCGGAATCAAATGCGCGCGGAGATCATCAAGCTGCGTTCGAGAATCAATACGACCTTTATCTATGTTACTCACGATCAGACCGAGGCTATGACCCTCGGCGACCGCATCGTCATCATGCGCGACGGCTTCATCCAGCAGATCGGCACGCCGCAGGAGGTTTTTAACCATCCGCTGAACCTGTTCGTCGCGGGCTTTATCGGCACGCCACAGATGAACTTCTTCCGCAATGCCAAGCTGGTCAAGCAGGACGGCAAGTACGCCGTGGAGCTGCTGGGCAAGACCTTTGTCCTCTCCGACGAGCAGCAGAAGAAGCTGCTTGCCAACGGCTGCGCGGAGGGAAAGATTGTGCTTGGTATCCGTCCGGTGCATCTGCACATCGATCCGAACGGCATTCCCGCGACGGTGGACGTCTCTGAAATGATGGGCAGCGAGCTGCATCTGCACATGACGGCAGGCGGTCAGGACGTTATTGCGGTCATTCCGACGGCGTGCTTGGAGCTTGATACCGTGCAGAGCGGCAAGCAGGTCGGATTTACCTTCGACCCCACGCTGGTGCATCTGTTTGACCCCGAGACAGAGCAAAATCTGATCTGAATTTTCCGTCCTCCGCAGCCTGCGCTGCGGAGGAATTTTTTTGTTTGCAGGGAAACTTTCAGCCTTGATTCGAGCAAAAGGTTTACAATAAATTTAATTTCTGCGCATTTGGTCAAAGGTTATAAACAGCTTGCACAGGTTTGTGCACAGGGGAAAACGCCTGTGATTCCAAAGTTTTTGCTTTTTCGACCGCTTCGGGCACGTTTCGACAAAGCAAGTTCTTTCGTAAACGAAAGCGAATAATCGGTTTACATAATTCAAAATCGGTGTCTTTTTTGACGTACCGTAAACCGACAGAAAAATGCAGGATGCGACAGCGCACCCTGCATTTCGCTTTTATTAAAGAGTTTCGCCCTCCATCGACTTGGTGGCGTAGGCGTTTAGCGTTTGGTCGGCGAGATTTCCTGCGAGGTACTCATAATAGCCCTGTGCGCCGATCATTGCGCCGTTGTCGCCGCAGAGGGACAGCGGCGGCAGACAGAGCCGAACGCCCCGCCGTGCACATTCCCGCGTCAGATCGCCGCGGATACGGCTGTTTGCCGCGACACCGCCCGCGACGGCAAGGGTTTGATAGCCCGTCTGCTCCAGCGCCAGCACGGTGCGCGGCACGAGCATTTCACTGACCGCACGGGAGAAGCTTGCGCACAGGTCGGGGATACAGACCTCCTCACCCTTTTGCCGCGTGTTGTGGATCAGGTTGACCGCTGCGGTCTTTAAGCCCGAAAAGGACATATCCAGCGGGTTGCCGCCGAGCCTTGTGTGCGGCAGGGGATAGCGCGTTTCGTCGCCGCCGACGGCTGCACGGTCCAGCGCCGCGCCGCCGGGATAGGGCATATCCAGCATTCGCGCGACCTTGTCAAAGCACTCACCCGCCGCATCGTCGCGCGTTGAGCCGAGAATTTCCATCCTCGTATAATCCTTGACATCCACGAGCATTGTGTGCCCGCCGGAGACGACGAGGCAGAGAAACGGCGGCGTCAGGTCGGGGTAGGCGATATAATTGGCGGCGATGTGACCGCGAATGTGGTGGACGGGAATGAGCGGAAGGTCCAGCGCCAGCGCTGCCGCCTTTGCAAAGTTCACGCCCACGAGCAGCGCACCGATTAACCCCGGGGCATAGGTGACGGCAATGCCGTCAATGTCGCTTCGAGTGACATTCGCGTCCCGAAGTGCTTCGTCCGCCAAGGCGTAGATGGCTTCAATGTGCTTGCGCGAGGCGATCTCCGGCACCACTCCGCCGTAGAGCCGATGGAGCGCGACCTGCGAGGCGATGCGGTCCGTCAGGACCTCCCGCCCGTCGCGTACCAGCGCCACGGCGGTCTCGTCGCAGGAGGATTCAACCGAGAGAATCAGCATGGTCGTGCAACTCCTTTCTGAGAATGAGCGCATCCTCCGTTGGGTTTACATAATATCCTTTTCGCACACCGACCCGTTCAAAGCCGAAGGCGTCGTACAGCGCCCGTGCAGGAAGGTTGGAGGGACGAACCTCCAAAAACAGGCGCTCGATGCCGCGCCTGTGCAAAGCGTCGATGAGCGATTGCAGCAGCAGCCGACCGAGGCGCTGCCGCCGTGCTGCGGGAGCGACGGCAAGATTCATAATATCGCAGTCCGGCGGGACGGCTTGCGAGCCGATGTAGCCGTCGATCCTGCCGTCCGTTTCAGCGACCAGCCAGAGACTCAGCTCGTTTTCAAGCTCTGAGGAGATCGAAGCCTCGCTCCACGGGTCGGAAAAGCACAGCCGTTCCAGCGCGGCGATCTGCGGAACGTCCTCTTGCTTCATTTTACGGATCATTTCGCAGCGTACCAGCTTTCTCCCGTTTTTGCCTCGGCAATCAGAGGGACATCGAGCTGCACCGCGTGCTCCATCTCACGTGTGACCAGCTCCATGACGTGCTGCGCTTCGAAGGCGGGGCACTCGACGATCAGCTCGTCGTGCACCTGTAAGACCAGCCGCGCTTGCAGAGCTTCTGCCTCCAGCGCACGGAACACGCGCACCATTGCCAGCTTGATGATGTCCGCCGCCGTGCCCTGAATGGGGGTGTTGAGGGCGATGCGCTCCGCGCCGGAGCGGATGTTGAAATTTGTGCTCTTGATCTCGGGGATATAGCGGCGGCGGCGGAACAGCGTCTCGACATAGCCCTGCGTTCGGGCAGTCTCGACGATGTTGTGCATATACTCCCGCACACCGGAATATTTGCGCAGGTAGCTGTCGATATACGCCCGTGCCTCGTAGCGCGAAACGCCGATGTCCTGCGCCAGCGAAAACTCCGAAATGCCGTAGACAATGCCGAAATTGACGGCTTTTGCGTTGCGGCGAAGCTGCGGCGTGACCTCGTCGAGCGGGACGCCGAATACCTGCGAGGCGGTGACGGCGTGGAAGTCCTCGCCCGAGCGGAATGCCGCCTGCATCGTCTTGTCGCCTGCAATGTGCGCCAGCACCCGCAGCTCGATCTGACTGTAGTCTGCGTCTACGAGGACGAAGCCCTCACGCGGGACGAACATCTTCCGAATCTCGCTGCCCAGCTCCGTGCGGACGGGGATGTTTTGCAGATTCGGCTCCGTCGAGGACAGGCGACCGGTGGCGGTGACGGTGTTTTGGAAGGTCGTGTGGATGCGCCCGTCGTCCGCGATCACCTTTTGCAGCCCCTCGGCATAGGTGGAGTTGAGCTTCGTCAGCATACGGTAATCCATGATGGCGGGGATGATCGGGTGCTTGTCGCGGAGCTGCGCCAGCACGTCGGCGTTGGTGGAGTAGCCGCTCTTGGTCTTTTTGACCGGCGGCAGCCCCAACTGCTCGAACAGCAGCGTACCGAGCTGCTTGGTGGAATTGATGTTGAATTCGCCGCCCGCCGCGTCAAAGATCACACGCTCGCAATCGGCGATCCGCGCCGAGAGCATCTGCCCGAAGTCGTGCAGCGCCGTGCGGTCAACGAGAATGCCGTCGTGCTCCATCTGCGCCAGCACGCGGCACAGCGGCAGATCGATCTTCTCGAAAAGCTCGGTCATATTCTGCTCGCGGAGCTTGTCCGACAACACATCGTACAGTCCCCAAACGCACGCCGACTCGATGGCAAGCGCGGTTTGGACGGGGAATTCGCGGTCGGTGGCGGGGGTGAAGTGCAGATAGTCCTGCGTCAGCTGCGAAAGCTCGTATTTGCCGCGTGTGGCATCGAGCAGATAGGCGGCGACCGCCGTATCGAAGGCAAAGCCGTCCGCGTCAACGCCCATTGCCAGCAGACGGCGGAGGAGCGTCTTGGTGTCGTGCGCGACCCGCGGGCAGGGGGCGGAAAACAGCCGACGCAGCAGCGGGAGATAGTCCTGCCCCAGCGTCTCCTGCCGCAGGAGATAGGTCGTTGCGTCATTGCCCGCCGCCTGCGGTGTGACGGCAAGCGTTTGCACCGTCTCATCGGCGGCAAGAAACAGCGTTGCGCCGGAAAAGAGCGGCTCCGCCTGCGACGGCTCGATGACCTCGACAACGGTGCAGGCGCCCGTAAAGGACGGTTCCTCCTGTGCCGGCTCGTCCTCCGCCGGCTCGAGCGCAGCCCCGCGCAGACCGTATTTGTCAATCAGCTTCTGAAATTCCAAGCGGGCAAAAAGATCGTGCAGCTCCCGACGCTTCGGCGGGCGCACAAGATTCTTTTCGGGTGTGAAATCCTCAATGGGGGCGTCGGTGCGAATAGTGGCAAGGTCGTAGGAAAGGTAGGCGGCGTCCCTGCCGTTTTGCAGCTTTTCAAAAAGCTTGCCCTTCATATTCTGCGGTGTCAGATTTTCGTAAACGCCGTCGAGCGTGCCGAAGCGCCGCAGGAGGTCGGAGGCGGTCTTCGGACCGACGCCCGCGACGCCGGGAATGTTGTCCGAGCTGTCGCCCATGAGCGCCTTCAGGTCGATCAGGCGCAGCGGCTCCAGACCGTATTCCAGCCGGAACACCTCGGGCGTGTAGTTGACCGCGAGCGTCTGACCGCCCTGCGTACGGACGAGCTTGACGGTCACACGGTCATTGACAAGCTGCAGGCTGTCGCGGTCGCCGGTCAGAATGACGCAGCTCCAGTCCGCCTCGGTGCAGCGGCGGGCGACCGTGCCGATCACGTCATCCGCCTCCCAGCCCTGACATTCGTAAATGGGGATGTTCATTGCACGCAGAACATCCTTCATCAGCGGCATCTGCATGGCAAGCTCCTCGGGCATGGGGTGGCGCGTGGCTTTGTAGCCGTCATATTTCAGATGGCGGAAGGTCGGTCCGTGCAGATCAAAGGCGACGCACAGCGCATCGGGCATTTCCTCGCGGCGCACACGCTCCAAAATGTTCAGAAAGCCGAAGACGGCGTTCGTGAACAGTCCGTCACGGGTGGTCAGAGGATGGACGCCGTAAAATGCGCGGTTGATGACGCTGTTGCCGTCCAAAATCATCAGCTTCATGCGGTTTCCTCCGTTAAATTTCAGATACGCTTCCAGCTCGTGCCCTGCGGCGTGTCGATGATCTCAATGCCGCGGGCTTTCAGCTCGTCGCGGATGCGGTCCGCCTCCGCCCAGTTCTTTTCCTTCTTCGCGGCGGTGCGGGCGGCGACGAGCGCGTCGATCTCGGGGTTCTGCTCCTGCTTGGGCTGCGCGTCGCGGACACGCTGCGCCGCCTTGAGCAGGTCAAGCCCCAAAACGGTGTCAAAGTCCGCCAGTGCCGCAAGCTTGGTCGCGTCGTTCGTCTTGGCTTTGAGGACGTCGTAGACCGCAGTCACGGCAAGCGACGTGTTCAGGTCGCCGTTCAGCGCGGAGACAAAGCGCTCCTTCAGCGCGGCGAACGCTGCCTCGTCCACGGGTGCGGTGTCGCTCGGGTCGAGCGCCGCGATCTTTGCGATCAGCTTTTCATAGGTGACGGCGGCGTTGTCGAGATTTTCCCACGAGAACACAAGGTTGCGCCGATAGTGACTTTGCAGGCAGAACAGGCGGTAAACGAGCGGGTCGTACCCCTTCTCCTCCAGCAGCGAAACGGTCAAAAATTCGCCCTTGGACTTGGACATTTTGCCGCCCTCGGTATTGAGATGGTGGACGTGGAACCAGTAGTTGCACCACTTGTGCCCGAGATAGGACTCGGACTGGGCGATCTCGTTCGTATGGTGCGGGAAGGCGTTGTCGATGCCGCCGCAGTGAATGTCAAGGTCCTCGCCGAGGTGCTTCATGCTGATGCCGGAGCACTCGATGTGCCAGCCGGGGTAGCCGACGCCCCACGGGGAGTCCCATTTGAGCGCCTGATCCTCAAATTTGGACTTTGTGAACCAGAGAACGAAGTCGTTTTTGTTGCGCTTGTTGACATCCTCCTCGACGCCCTCGCGGACGCCGATCTCGAGGTCCTCCTCCTTGTGGTCGTTGAACACATAGTATTTTTCCAGCTTGGAGGTGTCAAAATACACGTTGCCGCCCGCGAAATAGGCATAGCCCTTCTCCATCAGCGTTTCAACGATGTGGATATACTCCGGGATACAGTTGGTCGCAGGCTCCACCACGTCCGGCCGCTTAATGTTGAGCTTGTCGCAGTCGGAGAAGAACGCATCGGTATAATATTTTGCGATCTCCATAACGGACTTATGCTCGCGCTTGGCACCCTTGAGCATCTTGTCCTCGCCGGTGTCCGCGTCGGAGGCAAGGTGCCCGACGTCGGTGATGTTCATGACGCGGCGGACGTTGTAGCCGAGATAGCGCAGGCTCTTTTCCAGCACGTCCTCCATGATATAGCTGCGGAGGTTGCCGATGTGCGCGTAGTGGTAGACCGTGGGACCGCAGGTGTACATCTTCACGATGTCGGGATGGTTGGGGACGAACAGCTCTTTTTTGTGCGACAGCGAATTGTAAAGATACATTTATTTTTCCTCCGATCGGTTTTTCAGTAGTTCTTCCAACTGCTCAATCCGCTCCGTCAGATAGTCCAGCTCGGCGCGGACGGGGTCGGGCGTGTGGATGTGGTCAAGCTTTTCGCCGTTGATGCGGACGACGCGCCCGGGAACGCCGACCACGGTGGAATTCGGCGGGACCTCGTTGAGCACCACGGCATTGGCGGCAATACGGGCGTTGTCGCCGACCTTGAACGGTCCGAGCACCTTCGCGCCGCAGCCGACCATGACGTTGTTGCCGAGGGTGGGATGGCGCTTTTCATGCTGCGCACCGGTGCCGCCGAGGGTGACGCCCTGATACAGCAGGCAGTCGTCACCGATCTCCGCCGTCGCGCCGATGACGATGCCGGTGCCGTGGTCGATCACGAGCCGCCGCCCGATGGTGGCAGCCGGATGAATCTCGACGCCCGTCCGCCGCTTGGCAAGCTGCGACAGCCACCGCGCAAGAAAGCGCAGACGATGCCGATAAAGCCAGTGGGCGAAGCGGTAATACATCTCCGCGTGCAGACCGTTATACAGCAGAAAGACCTCCAGCCTGCTCCTTGCGGCAGGGTCGTTTCGCCGATAGGCTTCGATGGTTTCCATTAAATGCAAGACAGATCAACTCCATTCGGGGGACTTGCTCGGAAGGTTCGGGGGATTTTTGCTTATCGGTTACGGGGAAGCTCTGAAGCAATCGTAAAGAGTGGCTGGCGAGAGATTTTTTGTCAAGTCGAGATTTGAGAGGCGCAGGAATACTTTGTGTATTTCAAGCCTTACAAAGCGAAGAATTGGCAAAAAATATCCGCCGGACACCGCAGACGACTGCTTTCGGAGTTTCCCCAATAAATAAACCCGCCTCCGGATCGCTCCAGAGGCGGGCAGTTCAAAACATACTCGCGGTTCCACTCTGATTTCTTACTTTCAGCCTTCACGCGGCAAACGGGGTCTCCCCTCGCTCACGAATGCATTTCACGATTCCGGCGGCGACCCCGCTTTCAGCCGACGACGGGGACTCTCTGACGCACGCGGATGAACCGTTACTCTTTTCGGTCAACGCGATATTTGGTTGGCGGAATCACCGAAAAAATCCTTCGGTGTGCGCTCTCGATGGTTACATCGGAGCTTCCTTTAAGCTTCACTATTACTATAGTATCAACTTTTCCCGTTGGTGTCAAGAAAATTCCTTACAGCTCGCAGTTGCCGACGGTGCGCGGGAAGGGAAGCACGTCGCGAATGTTGCCGATACCGGTCAGGTACATCACGCAGCGCTCAAAGCCAAGTCCGAAGCCGGCGTGCCGCGCCGAGCCGTACTTGCGCAGGTCGAGGTAGAAGTCGTAATCCTCCTCCTTCAGACCCAGCTCGTTCATGCGGGCAAGCAGCGTGTCATAGTTGTCCTCGCGCTGGCTGCCGCCGATGATCTCGCCGATGCCGGGAACGAGGCAGTCCATCGCGGCGACGGTCTTGCCGTCGGGATTGAGCTTCATATAAAACGCCTTGATCTCCTTCGGGTAGTCCGTGACAAAGACGGGGCGCTTGAACAGGACCTCGGTCAGATAGCGCTCGTGCTCGGTTTGCAGGTCGCTGCCCCAGTGGACGGGATACTCAAAGCGGTCGTTGTGCGGCTCAAGCAGCTTGATCGCCTCGGTGTAGGTGACGTGACCGAAATCGGAGGTCAGCACATGGTGCAGGCGGTCCAAAAGCTCCTTATCGACAAAGCGGTTGAAGAACTCCATCTCCTCGGGCGCGTTTTCGAGAACATAGGCGATGATATATTTTATCATGTCCTCGGCAAGGCGCATATCGTCCTCAAGGTCGGCAAATGCGATCTCCGGCTCGATCATCCAAAACTCCGCCGCGTGACGGGTGGTGTTGGAGTTCTCGGCACGGAAGGTGGGACCGAAGGTGTAGATGTTGCGGAACGCCATCGCGTAGGTCTCGCCGTTGAGCTGACCGGAGACGGTCAGATTCGTCGGCTTACCGAAGAAGTCCTTGGCATAGTCCACCTTGCCGTCCTCGGTGCGCGGCGGGTTATTGAGGTCCAGCGTGGTCACTTGGAACATCTCGCCCGCGCCCTCGCAGTCCGAGCCGGTGATGAGAGGTGTGTGGACGTAGACAAAGCCGCGCTCCTGGAAGAATTTGTGGATCGCAAAGGCAGCCAAGGAGCGGACGCGGAAGACGGCTTGGAAGGTATTCGTGCGCGGGCGGAGGTGGGTCATGGTGCGCAGGAACTCCAGCGTGTGGCGCTTCTTTTGCAGCGGATAGTCGGGCGTGGACGCACCCTCGACGGTAACCGTGTCGGCTTGCAGCTCAAAGGGCTGCTGTGCCTCCGGTGTTGCGACAAGCGTACCCTTGACGATCAGCGCCGCGCCGACATTCGTCTTGGAAATCTCGGCGAAGTTGTCCATCGTGTCGTGATAAACGACCTGCAGCGGGCTGAAGAACGTGCCGTCGGACAGGACGATGAAGCCGAAGGACTTAGAAGCGCGGACAGAGCGCACCCAGCCGCCGACCTCGATGGTTTTGCCGACATAGGCGTCGGTGTTTTTGAACAGCTCTCGGACGGAAATCAGTTCCATAGTTTTTTCCTCTCTTACAGCAGCATTACGCCCGCGGCATTGCAGGCGGAGACGGTTTCGGCATCCCAAACGCTCGACTGGACCTCGCCGATATGGCAGCAGCCCATCAGCAGCATACACAGACGGCTCTGACCGATACCGCCGCCGATGGTCAGCGGCAGCTCGCCGTTCAGCAGCGCTCTGTGGAAGGGCAGTGTGCGGCGGTCGTCGCAGCCGGAAAGGGTGAGCTGGCGATCCAGCGATTCGGGGCTGACGCGGATACCCATCGACGAGACTTCAAACGAGCGGTCAAGCATGTCGTTCCAGAACAGAATGTCGCCGTTGAGCTGCCAGTCGTCATAGTCGGGGGCGCGGCCGTCGTGCGGCTTGCCCGAGCGGAGCGCACCGCCGATCTGCATCAAAAAGACCGCTTTGTCCTTGTGCTCACGATGGAAGGCAGTCTCCCGCTCGGCACCGCTCAGGTCGGGGAAGCGATCCTCCAGCTCCTGCGTGGTGACAAACAGGACCTCGCGCGGGATTTGCGTAACGATCTGCGGGAATTCGATCTTCAGTGTTTCGCCGGTGACGTAAATGGCGTTGACGATACGCTGCACCGTTTCGCGGAGCAGGGCTTCGTTGCGCGTCTCGGCGGTGATGACCTTTTCCCAGTCCCACTGATCGACATAGACCGAGTGGAGATTGTCAACGACCTCGTCGCGGCGAATGGCGTTCATGTCGGTGACGATGCCCTTGCCGGGGCGAATCTCGTAGCGGGCGAGGGCGTAGCGCTTCCACTTGGCAAGGGAATGGACGACCTGCGCCTCCTGCCCGACATCGGGGATGTCAAAGGCGACAGGGCGTTCATAGCCGTTCAGATTGTCATTCAGACCGGAAGCCTCCTCGACAAACAGCGGCGCGGAAACACGCAGCAAATTCAGCGCCCGACACAGATTCTTTTGGAAGTTGTGTTTGATGAATTCGATGGCGCATTGCGTTTCGTAGACCGTCAGGGGGTTACGGTACCCTTCGGGAATGAAACATTTTTTCATTTGACATCCTCCTTTTCCTCAATAATTCGGGGTTTTATAAAAAGCTCGACCGAGCCTTTTCATACTGATTCTTGATTAAAATATTTAATCAA
>OLSB01001343.1_pt1 | contig 24128 bp, 17 predicted proteins | sample 1672071 | NCBI WGS metagenome assembly OLSB01 (sample SAMEA3136642, study PRJEB25190) | human gut metagenome | biome: human gut; feature: human-associated habitat; material: faeces | place: Austria | collected 2013 | reverse complement strand
CCCATGGCGTATTATATGACAAAACTGAAGATAAGCAGTCAGCGTATGAATTTGCTTCTTATAATGCTGCCTATGTGGATGAACTTTCTTATCCGCACATATGCGTGGATGAATATACTCGAAGATTCGGGACTCATAAACCGCCTTTTGGCATATATAGGCGTAGGACCCCTTAAAATGATAAACACCCCCGGTGCGGTCATATTAGGAATGGTCTATAATTTTTTGCCCTATATGATTTTGCCGATATACACGGTGCTCACAAAGCTTGATAAAAGCCTTGTAGAAGCCGCACAGGATCTCGGCGCAGGCAAGATCCATGTGTTCTCAAAGGTTGTGTTCCCTTGCTCTGTTTCGGGTATTGTATCCGGCATAACCATGGTTTTTGTTCCGTCTGTCAGCACATTTTATATTTCTCAAAAGCTCGGCGGCGGCACATTCGCTCTTATCGGCGACGTTATCGAGATGCAGTTCCAGGTTTCAAACAACTTCAATTTCGGCGCGGCACTTTCACTTGTGCTTATGGTTCTTATTCTTATCTGCATGGCGTTTATGAATAAGTTCAGCAGCACAGAAGATGCAGGGGGAGGTATGGTATTATGAAAACTAAACCTCTTTCAAAAATCTATATTTTTCTGGTGTTTGCGTTTTTATATATGCCGATATTGGTTATCTGCGTATATTCGTTCAATACCTCAAACAGCACCGGCGTAATGGCTGGTCTTTCACTCAAATGGTATGCCGAGCTCTTTAAAGACAAGGCAACCCTGACCGCCTGCTACAACACGATTATACTTGCAATCGCGTCTTCTGTCGCATCAACCGTAATCGGCACCCTTGCGGCACTCGGTATAGATAAAATGAAAAAGGGCTGGCGCCGTTCGGCGGTTATGAGTATAACCGATATTCCGATGATGAACCCTGAAATAGTCACAGGCGTCTCAATGATGCTTTTGTTTGTTTTCATCGGCACAATTCTTAAAATAAACGGAGTTCTCGGCTTTTGGACCTTATTCATTGCGCATGTTACGTTCAGCTTGCCATATGTTATTTTAAACATATTGCCAAAGCTTAAACAAACAGATCCAAACCTTGCCGAAGCCGCACAGGATCTCGGCTGTACGCCCGGCAAAGCAATAAGAAAAGTTGTTTTGCCTGCAATCAGACCGGGCATTGTCTCGGGTTTTATAATGGCATTCACACTTTCGCTTGACGATTTCATAATCAGCTATTTTGTCAGCGGACCCAAATTTCAAACTTTGCCCATACGCATATATTCCATGACCAAAAAGCGCGTAACACCCGATATGTATGCGCTCTCAACCATAATATTTGTTATTATTCTCGTGATGCTCATAATAGTTAATCTCTATGACGTTAAGGGAGTAAGACAAAAGGGCAAAAAAGCAGGGGAGGGCGAAAGATGAAAAAAATTTCGGCACTTATAACATCTCTCCTTCTTATGGCTTTGTGCGTATCGCCCGCCTTTGCGGCAAACGCCAAAAAAGATTACAGCTACCTTAAAGGCACAGAAATAAACGTCTATAACTGGGGCGAATATATCGCCGACGGCTCGGACGACACTATGGATGTAAATGCACTGTTTGAAAAAGAAACGGGCATAAAAGTTAATTATACAACCTTTGACTCCAACGAGAATATGTATAATAAGCTTAAAAGCGGCGGTGCAAATTACGATATAGTAATTCCCTCCGATTATATGATAGCAAGGCTCATAGAAGAGGGCTTGGTTCAGAAGATTGATTTTAGCAATATTCCTAACTATTCCAATATTATGGATAAGTATAAGGGCTTGTATTTTGACCCGAATGATGAATATTCCGTACCGTATAACGTTGGCATGGTCGGCGTTATATATAACACCAAAATGGTAGAGGGAGAGCCGGACAGCTGGGCGCTCATGTGGGATGAAAAGTATTCGGGGCAAATCCTTAACTTCAATAACCCGAGGGACGCCTTTGCCATAGCGCAGTGGATGCTCGGCATTGACCTCAACACCACCGACCCCGACGATTGGGACAAAGCCTTTGAACTTCTCAAAGAAGAAAAGCCGCTTGTGCAGTCGTATGTTATGGACGAGGTCTTTAATAAGATGGAAAGCGGCGAGGCCGCAATAGCGCCTTATTATGCCGGCGACTTCCTCACGATGTATGATAATAACGAGGATTTGGCGTTCTTTTATCCCAAAGAGGGTACAAACATTTTTGTAGATTCAATCTGCATTCCGTCGTCCTCTCAAAACAAAGAGGCTGCGGAGCTGTATATAAACTTTTTGCTCAGAGAAGATGTTGCACTCGAAAATGCAGAGTATCTTTACTATGCAACGCCGAACAAGGCTGTTTATGAAAACGAAGATTATTCTTTGAGAGACAGCCAGATTTTGTATCCCGATGCAGAGCATGAGCCGAAAACCGAGTATTTCCATAATCTTGATTATGATACTCAGCTCACAATGACCGCTTTGTGGGATAACCTAAAGATAGACGGCAACGAAAACACAAGCATATATATCGGTTTGATTTTGTTTGCGGTAATAGTAGTTGCGGCAGTTGTATTTGCGGCAATAAAAAAGAGAAAAAGAGCCTCATATTACGATTGATTTAATAAGCTCCTTGCTCTGAAAATCTTGGAACAAGGAGCTTAAAAAAATCAATAAAAATTTTTTGAAAAAGTGTTGACAAACGGGATATAGTCTGATATAATCTCATATGTTGTCAGCGAGATAACAACGAAACGCGAGAGTGGCGGAATCGGCAGACGCGCACGTTTGAGGGGCGTGTGGTAATCCCGTACGGGTTCAAGTCCCGTCTCTCGCACCATCGAGTATTTATAAAGGATTTGACTTTATGAATACTCGATTTTTTTATCTTATTTTTTTATGTACCGAACAGACTTTGTGTCTGCTCTTTTTTTGTTATGCCTATTTTGGCTCTGTAAGATATTCGATTGAAACGTCTTGTCGTATATCGGCTGTGTAATTTTCTCGGTTGTGACATTCGGTTACCTTTGTTGACACAACCGGAACAATCTGCTGCCGTTTGTGTCAATGACTGTCGGTGCTTTAAAGCTGAAATGCCAACATATACAATTTAGAATTTTTTATATGCATATGTTTGTAGCTGCACTCGGTAATGAAAATTTTGAAAACGGCAGAAACGAATAACAGATCATGTTTTTCAAAAAGCTTTTCTGATGGCACAGATAATCGCTATATTATTAAACGCATGACGACATATTTTAAAATATGTCGTGACTTTTATACATTTTTATCATAATGGCATTGCTTCTGCAACAAAAAAACAATGTTGTTTTTTTGTCTCTTAAAGTATATATGTTAAAATAAAAAAAGTCTTTTTATGGAGGATTATCCCAATGAGGTTAGGAATTGATATTGGTTCAACTACATTAAAATATGTTTTGTTAAATGATGACGGTGAAATAATTTGCAAGAATTATTCACGTCATTTTTCAAAAATAAACGAAAAGCTGCATGAAACATTAGAAAATGTTAGTGAATATTGCTCACAGGAGGAGTGCATTGCTTGCACGATTTCGGGCTCGGCAGGCATGGGAATTGCAGAAAAAACAGGCATTCCTTTTGTGCAGGAGGTATATGCCACAAGGCTTGCCGTTAACACTCTTGTTCCGGGTACGGATGTTGTTATTGAACTGGGCGGTGAAGATGCAAAAATTCTTTATTTGACAGACGGTCTTGAGGTGAGAATGAACGGCTCGTGTGCGGGCGGCACGGGTGCGTTTATTGACCAAATGGCGACGCTTCTGAATATTTCGCCTGCAGAGCTTAATGAACTGGCTTCAAAAGCAGAAAAGAATTATACAATTGCATCACGCTGCGGTGTATTCGCAAAGAGTGATATTCAGCCGCTTCTTAATCAGGGGGCGCAGAAAAACGATATTGCAATGAGTATTCTTTATGCTGTTGTTAATCAGACTGTTGCCGGTCTTGCTCAGGGGCGAAAAATTGAGGGCAATGTCCTCTATCTCGGCGGCCCGCTCACTTATTTTTCGGAACTTAGAAAGTGTTTTGATAAGGTGCTGAAATCAGAAGGTGTCTGCCCCGAAAATTCACTCTATTTTGTTTCTTACGGTGCGGCAATATCTAATGGGAACGAAGAAAAAACACTTGCTCAAATCATAAAAGCTGTTGAAACCGAGCATAATGACGAGGAATACAGAAGCTGTCTGCCGCTTTTTAATAATGAGCAGGAATATAATGATTTCTCTGCCCGTCATGCAAAGGCAAAAGTCGGAACGGCCGCACTTACCGATGGAATGAATGCGTATATAGGAATAGATTCGGGTTCAACAACGCTTAAGGCTGTTGTAATTGACGAGGACGAAAATGTAGTATATTCCGAATACAGCAGCAATAAGGGTGCACCTGTCGAGATGCTCAAAGGCTTTTTAGAGAATGTATACAGCAAGTGCCCAAATATAAATATTTTAGGTTCTGCCGCTACGGGCTATGGCGAAGATATGATTCTTAACGCATTTAATGTTGACCATGGAATCGTCGAAACAATAGCTCATTATACGGCAGCATCGAAATTTATGCCCGATGTTGATTTTATTATTGATATCGGCGGTCAGGATATTAAATGCTTTAAAATCAGGAACGGAACAATCGACAATATTTTTCTGAATGAGGCGTGTTCTTCAGGCTGCGGTTCTTTTTTACAGACTTTTGCAGAGACGCTCGGTTACAGTGTTGCCGACTTTACAAAAGAGGGTCTTTATGCAGACAAGCCTGTTGATTTGGGTTCAAGATGTACGGTGTTTATGAATTCATCGGTAAAGCAGGCTCAAAAAGAGGGAGCAAGTGTCGCCAATATTTCAGCCGGTCTTTCAATCAGTATAGTTAAGAATGCACTTTATAAGGTTATTCGCACTGCATCTGCTGATGAGCTTGGCAAAAACATCGTTGTTCAGGGCGGTACTTTTCTGAATGACGCAGTTTTGCGAGCCTTTGAAAAAGAAATCGGCAGAGATGTTATTCGACCGGATCTTGCAGGCTTGATGGGTGCTTACGGTGCGGCTTTGTATGCTAAAAGGCAGTCCGACGGCAAATCCGGAACCCTTACTGCCGAGCAGTTAAAATCATTTAAACACGAAACATCTGCACTCACCTGTAACGGCTGCACAAATCATTGCAAACTGACGATTAACAGCTTTGATTCGGGCAGAAAATTTATTGCAGGCAATAAGTGTGATAAACCGACAGGCAAAAGCAAAGGCACAAAAAAGCTGAATATTTTTGCTTATAAGAGGTCGCTTCTTGATTCTTACAAGCCTGTTCCCGGTCACCGGGGCAAAATCGGTATACCTATGGCTTTGAATATGTATGAGATGCTTCCTTTTTGGCATCCGTTCTTTACCTCATTGGGATTTGAAGTTGTTTCGGATATTCGCTCAAACAGAAAACTTTATTTTAAAGGGCAGGAAACCATCCCGTCAGATACCGTTTGCTACCCGGCAAAGCTTGTTCACGGTCATATTGATGAGCTTGTTGAAAGAGGAATTAAAAATATCTTTTACCCCTGTATGAGTTACAATATGAACGAGGGCAAAGGTGATAATTTCTACAATTGCCCGGTTGTTGCGTATTACCCGGAGGTTATCAACGCCAACTCTCCGAAGCTTAGAAATGTCAACTTCATTTATGATTACATAGGACCTCACGACAGAAAAGCATTTGAAAAGAAGTTTTATAAAACAATGCTTTCATATTTTCCTGATATTAAAAAAGGAGAATTTCTTGAGGCTGTTGACAAAGCGTATACGGGCTATAACGAGTATCTTGAAAAAATCCGCAAAAAAGGCGAAGAAATCAGAAATGAGGCCGAAAAAGAGCATATACCTATCATCGTACTTTGCGGCAGACCCTACCATCTTGATCAGGAAATCAGCCACGGTATTGATGATCTTGTTTGCGATTGCGGAGCCGCCGTTATCAGTGAAGATTCGATATGTCATCTTGTAGATAAATTCAAGGTTAATGTATTGAATCAGTGGACATATCATGCCAGACTTTACAGTGCGGCGGCCTATATTACCGATAAGCCGAATATGAATCTTGTTCAGATGGTTTCGTTCGGCTGCGGCGTTGACGCCATAACAACCGATGAGGTTCGCTCGATTCTTGAAAGCCACGGCAAAATATATACCCAAATAAAAATTGACGAGGTTACAAACCTCGGAGCGGTCAGAATAAGACTTCGCAGTCTTTTCTCTGCTCTTGAAATGCAAAAGAAAAGTCAGAAGGAGCAAATATAAATGGATAACAAACATATTATTGAACGCGTTGACTTTACCCCGGAGATGAAAAAGACGCACACCATTCTTGTGCCCGATATGCTCCCGATTCATTTTAAATTCCTTTGCAATGTTTTTATTCAGGCGGGCTACAAGATGGAACATCTAACAAATTCCGGCAGAGCCGTAATAGATGCAGGTCTTAAATATGTTCATAACGATACCTGTTACCCTGCGCTCCTTGTTATCGGTCAGTTTATCGATGCTCTTGACAGCGGGAAATATGATACCCACAAGGTTGCCGCACTTATCACTCAGACGGGAGGCGGCTGCCGAGCCTCAAACTACCTTAACCTTATGAGAAAGGCATTTAAAAAGGCCGGTTACGGATATGTGCCGATTATCTCTCTTAATGTTGCGGGGCTTGAAAAGTGCAGCGGATTTAATTTTACCCTTGATATGATACCAAAAGCTTTGGGTGCTGTGGCATACGGTGATTTGCTGATGCATCTAAATAATCAGACGAGAGCTTATGAAAAGAATAAAGGCGACAGTATGGCACTTGTTGATGTGTGGGTAAATAAATTAAGTGAAGATTTTTCACACGGAAAAAGTCTTACAAATCCCGCAATCAAAAAAAATATGAAGCAGATTATTGCAGAGTTTGCTGCAATACCCAGAATAAATCGCAAAGCCATAAAAGTTGGCATTGTGGGTGAGATTTATGTTAAGTATTCTCCTCTTGCCAATAATAATCTTGAGGATTTTTTGGTTTCACAAGGCTGTGAAGTTATGGTTCCGGGGCTTATGGGATTTTTGCTTTACTGTATTGAGGACACAAGGCAGGATTACAAGCTCTACGGCGGCTCGATTTTGGAACTTAAAGCATATGATATTGCAAAAGCTTTTGTAAAAACAATAGAAAAAATTATGATTGAATCAATCGAAGAAGAGGGGACATTTACTCCTCCGATGTATCATGACAATGTCAGAGCATTGTGCGAACCTGTAATAAACTTCGGCTGCAAAATGGGCGAAGGCTGGTTCTTGACGGCTGAAATGCTTGAACTTGCCGAGCATGGATATGAAAATATCGTATGCACACAGCCTTTTGGCTGCCTGCCAAACCACATATCGGGTAAAGGAATGGTCAGACGCATTAAAGAAGTTCAGCCGAAGGCAAATATTGTTTGCATCGACTATGACCCCGGTGCAACAAAAGTTAATCAGGAGAACAGAATAAAACTCATGCTCGCCGTTGCGGCAGAACAGCTTTAATGAAGCGGTGTTTATGGTTTATCGGTATTTATTCAGGATTTGATATCGTGAAAGAAAATCAATAATTAAATAGAAAAGCTTGATAAAATAGTTGAACTTGCACAGTTTACAGACGCTATGCCGGAGCTTGTCAGGGTTCTTCCGAAAGCACTTAAATACGGACTTGAAAATTTCTTTGAAAACCGGAATTATGTTATAGAGGATATTCTTGCACTCAACCCCGATGTTAAGCCCCTCGTTGTAGGAATGTTTGACAACGGCGTTGAAAATGAAGAGGACTCCGCGGCAAGCGAGGCGGGCGAAACGGCGCTCAACCTCGGTCAGCTTGTTGTTGACATGGCAAACAACCGTTAATCCGAAAGTCGCTTGAGTTATCGGGCGGCTTTATTTTTATAATTTAATCACAGCTGATTTCCGTAATGGAAAATCAGCGTAAAAAAATATACTGCTTTTGCATATTTTTTCGTTCAAAGCATTGATTTTTGAGGAGATATGTGATAATTTTTACATATGAACAATCTATGAACTTTTACGGGAGGTTCCAAAATGAAAAAGTTTGTTAAAAAAGCACTCGCGATTCTTCTCGCGTGTATATTGGCTTTCAGCGCGGTAACGTGCTTCGCCGCCGAAAACAAAAAATATTATGACTACGGCAAATATGTCCTTTTGGGCGACAGTGTTGCCGCAGGTCATAACGACCTTGTTTATATCGACTGCGAATTTAAGCGCGTTGACGGTTCATACGGCGCAATTGTTGCCGATACTCTCGGTGCGGAGTTTATACCGATGGCTTGCCCGGGATTCAGGACGATAGAAATGCGCTATATGCTTGAGGAAGATTATGAGGGCGACGATTATCTTTTCCACGATGCACATGACGCAGAGGTTATGAAAAGCAGAATCCCTGAATACCGCCGCGGAATTGCCGAGGCAGACCTTATAACTCTCGGTGTAGGCGGCAACGATTTCGGCACATACCTCACATGGGTAATTGCCAATATTATGGAAGAAGAGGGCATTTGCGGCGAGTATGTTGCCGCGCTCAGAGACCTTTTGAAGCAGCACGGCATCGAGAGTGAAAAGCTTGATAAAATAGTTGAACTCGCACAGTTTACAGACGCTATGCCGGAGCTTGTCAGAGTTCTTCCGAAAGCACTTAAATACGGACTTGAAAATTTCTTTGAAAACTGGAATTATGTTATAGAGGATATTCTTGCACTCAACCCCGATGTCAAGCTCCTCGTTATAGGAATGTTTGACACCGGCGTTAAAAATGAAGAGGACTCCGCGGCAAGCGAGGCCGGCGAGACGGCGCTCAACCTCGGTCAGCTTGTTGTTGATATGGCAAACAAGCCCATGAAAGAGAGTGCTTTGAAATACGGCTACACATTTGTAGACACAACAGGAACTATTTGCGACACATACCACCCGAATGCAGAGGGTCATAAGCACATTGCCGAAAAAATACTTGCCGCTTTGCCGGATGCAAACTTCCCTTATACCGACGTAGCTGCCGATTCAAAATATTTTGACGGTATAGAGTTCATGTATCGCAAAGGCTATATGGCCGGAACATCTGATACACAGTTCAGCCCCGATTCCGCATTGACAAAGGCAGCTTATGCACAGGTTCTTTATAACATTGCCGGCAGACCGGAGGTTGACAGCTCTAACGTCTCGTTTGATGATGTTGATTCAACTGCTGCATATCTTGCTGCGGCGGTATGGGCGGATTCAAACGGAATATTAAAGGCCGACAACGGCAGATTCTCTCCCGACAGCAAAATAAGCGCCATTAAATTTGCAATAAGCCTTGTGCGTTTTTCGGCTGCCGGCAGCTTTAACATTGCAAAGGTGCTCAAAACGCTTACATTTGCTTTTAATATTGTTAAAGATTTCGGTGTTTTCGGGCTTAACAACACTGTAACAAGGGCTGAGGCAGCGCAAAGGCTTGCAGATTACTGTGTGATTAAATAACAAAATATTACTGCGGCAAGCCGTGAGGGCAATAAAGCTCTCACGGCTTTTTGTGTGTTGAAAGTTTTTGCACTGCCGTCATTATTATCCCGATCTTGAAGATATAAACGGGTATGAAACAACAGACAACCGGCTCAACGAATACGGCGATGAGGAACTGAATCGAGCGCATATTGAAAATATGGTGCAAAGATACAGGCGGCTGTCGGAGGGAAGTCTTGATTCTGATAATATTGCAAAGTATCAAGCGAAGCTCAGTGAATGGGAAGCGCGAAAGTCTGAAAACGATAGTCTTTTTGAAAAAAGAGATAGAGAAATAACGCTTCAAAATATTAACGGTGATAAAAAATGCTTTGCATCATCAGATGTATGCGACATTGCCGCACACGAATATGGACATGTTTTTTCCAAAGGAAAAGAAATGAATGCTATTGAAATATCAAAAGAAGCGTATTATAATATATATAGGCAATATCCGTCGACAAAGAAAATATTAGATTATTATAAAGAAATTTCTGCATATTCATTCGAAGTCGGAAAGAACGAGCTTATTTCGGAAATTCTTGAAAACATAATTCAGATCCGACTGCTTTTACAGAAGAAATAATAAAACTTTTAAAGAAGAAGGTGACACCACGACAAAACTCGAGTCATATTGGATAACTAACAAAGAATGGTATGATATTGATGATGACGGAAATCCATTCTTGACAGATAAAGCAACACCTGAGGCTGTTGAGAGCTTTAAAAAATATAAGCAACAGCTCATTGATAAAAAAGATTCTATATAAAATCAAACAACTAAGCACCCTGAGAAATCGGGGTGCTTTTTTATGCCCAAATTCAATAAAACAGAGAAAACGAAAAAGCTTCGCAGACCTTAAAATCTGCGAAGCTTTTTATGCGGTTAAATATCAGAATGTGCCGTCTTTAATAATATAATAAATAATTTTGGGAAGATAGATGATTGTTCTTACAAGCCAGTTGAAGATCGCATACTTTGCAAGGTTCAGGAATGAGGGAACAATGTTCATGCCGTAATCCAAAATTGATGTTGAATTGTCGCCCTCAAATGTAGGTACGTTTTTGCCGGTATCCTTTGAAAGAGAGAAGCTGTCTATCTTTTTAAGGGTTTGTGTTTCATCACTGAGAACATATGCGTTAAGAGTGAGATTCCCGCCGTCGATGCTGACCGTTGAGAAGCAACCGCCTACGTTTGCGGGGTCTGTGCTGTTGTAGTCCTCACCGTTCCAATAGTTTGCATATCCGTCTCTTTGAACCGTCATGGCTGCGATGAAATCCTTTTTCATGTATGTATTCACAGAGAATTCACGGATTTGGTATCTCTTTGTGCCTGCGGTGCCTGCAAGCACATAGGCTACGCCTTCGCCGTCATCAACAACTGTGTTGTTTGTGAGGGACTTTGTGCGAAGATACATATGGTCGTGACCGGACATAACAAGGTCAACTCCGCAATCATCAAGCACCTTTGTGAGGCTCTGCTGAAGATAGAGAGCATCCGGCCATTTGCCGTCCTTGCCGAGCGTATAGGGTGATTTGTGCATAAATGCAATTTTCCAGTCGGCAGAGGTGCTGTTCATATCGTTACGAAGCCAGTTGAGCTGTGCGTCGGACATGGATAAAAGGTCGTTGGTGTTAAGCACCGCAAAGTGAGCGTTGCCGTAATCAAAGGAATAGTTAATTCCGTTGAGGTTCTGAACACTTTCGCTCTTGTCAAGGTTAAACATGTTGTCAAACCAGTGCCATACGCCGAGACCGTCATGGTTGCCTGCGATGGGAGCAAGGGAGGTTGCGGTGTTGTGTCTTTCAAACTCGCTGAAGTATGCGTCCCACTCTTCGTTGGTGCTGTCGTTTGTGAAGTCGCCGAGGTTTACAAGGAAGTCTGCATTCGGCAATGTTTTAAATGCGGCGTCCACAACCAAAGATGCTCTGCGGAAGTTTTCTACCGAGCTTGCCTGAACGTCTGCAATGGATATAAAGCTTACTTTGTCGTCGCCGTCGTCGGTTGTGAATTTGCCCTCGGTGCCCCATACAGAGCCGTTGCCGACAAGGTAGGTGTAGCTTTTGCCTGCTTCAAGACCGTAAACGGTTGCTTTGTGCATATAGCTGCCTTCCCATTCGGTTACGTCTTCATACTCAAAAGTTAAAGATGAGCTGACATCACGGCCGTTTTCAAAGATTTTTACCCGGCTTTCGGTGTTCTCTGCGGTGTACCAGCAAAAGCCGCGTTCCGATTTTGTGTCGCCTTTGACAGTGCAGGTGATTCTTGTCACTGCGGCACCGTCATCTGTTGCAAAAACGGTGATTATGCCCGTTGTTGCAAGCATTGCGAGGCACAGCACAATACAGAGAATCTTTTTGGCTGTTTTTTTCATGTTTCTTTCCTCCGTTAAAATTAAGTTTAAAGGCAGAAACGCCGCCCTTTTGGGCGTTAGGCGTCTCTTACCGAGCTTTAACAAATTATAGCACTCTTTTATAAAGTTTTCAACAATATATATGCCAAAAAGCCATATGACTTTTGCACAAAAAATCGAAACATTTTTTGTTTGATAAATAGAAGTTTTTTTGTTGGTTATATTGACAACATGGGTGGTTTAGATGTATAATGTGGGAAAATGGTACGAAAGGGGGAGCTGTGGGGATTATGGAAGATAATACCGGAATAAAAAGAGACATTGTTTTTACCGGTTCGTTCAAAAGAACGTTAGACGAAAAAAGCCGCATGGCTGTCCCTGCGAGGCTGCGCTCTCAGCTTGAAAGGGCACAGGACGAGTACGAATGTGTTTATGTTGTGTGCGTGCCGGGCTTGAGCGTTATCAGAATTTATACTTACGACGGCTGGATGCGATTTGCACAGGCTAAAATAGACGCGATAGAAGACCCGATAGAAAAGCACAAAATGACCGAAGAAGTTTATAAAATGGTCGAAGAGCAAAGACTTGACGGTCAGGGCAGAATAACAATCAACAAAAACTTTGCCAAAAAGGTCGGCATAAAAAAGAATGTGCAGATTCTCGGCATGGGCAGAGGCATACAGCTCTCTGCCGCAGAAGATGACGAAGAGGAAGATTTGACCATCAGCGAAGCCGGCGAAAACTTCATCACAAGCTTGCTGTTTTAACGGGGAGGGCGGTTTATGGAATTTCATCATATATCCGTTTTGCTCAATGAAACGGTGAATGCGCTTAACGTAAAACCGAACGGCATATACGTTGACTGCACGGCAGGCGGAGGCGGACATTCCTCAAAGCTTCTCGAAAGTCTTGAAAGCGGCAGACTTATTGCCGTTGACCAGGACCCGGAGGCGATAGAAAATCTCCGCGATAAATTTAAAGACAGCAAAAATGTTACAGTTGTACATGACAATTTTGTCAATATAAATTCGGTGCTCGATTCCCTCGGCATAGACAAGGTTGACGGAATTATGGCGGATCTCGGCGTAAGCTCGTATCAGCTTGATACCGACGAGCGCGGCTTCTCATATCACAAAGACGCACCGCTTGATATGCGAATGAGCAAAGAGGGGACAAGCGCTTATGACCTTGTGAACAGTCTTACGCAGCAGCAAATTCAAAAAATCCTTTTTTCTTACGGCGACGAAAAATTCGCCCCGGCAATATCGAGAAGTATTGTTAAAGAAAGAGAAAAGAAACCGATAGAAACAACACTCGAGCTTGCCGAGATAGTCAAAAACGCCGTTCCCGCCGCCGCAAGGCGCGACGGCCACCCGGCAAGAAAAACCTTTCAGGCACTTAGAATAGAGGTCAACGGCGAGCTCACAAAGCTTGAGAGCGCACTGGATTATATGTTTGACCGTCTTTCACTCGGCGGAAGGCTCGCGGTTATAACTTTCCATTCGCTTGAGGACAGAATAGTAAAAAACAAATTCAAAAAATATTGCGAGGGTTGTATTTGCCCTCCGGATTTTCCGGTGTGCGTCTGCGGACGCAAGCCGCGCGGAAAAACGCTTAAAGCGGTAACTCCGAGCAAAGAAGAGATAGAAAACAATCCGCGTTCAAGAAGCGCAAAACTCAGAATTATAGAAAAAATCAATTTAGAATAAGAGAGGAAGGTACTTTATGGCAGCCGATAATTTTGCATACGCATATGATTTTGATTTATTCGATAACACTAAAAACAGAAAACCCTCCTCGGCGGCAGAAGAAACAACCGTTCCTGTTAAACCCCATGTCGTTAAGGCAAAACCGCGAACAAAAAAAGAACTTAAAAAAGAGGCAAGATATTCGAGCCGCATTTCGCTTAAAGTCATGTGCCTTTCGGCAGTGCTGCTTTTGCTCGCAGGTTCGCTTATTTATTGCAGAGTTGTTCTGGACGAGCTTGAGACCAAAGCAAACGAGCTTCAGACAAGATATTCAGAGGCGCAGAGTGAAAACATTCGCCTTGAAAGCGCCGTGGATTCTATGTATTCGATAAATAACATTTCCTCATACGCAGAGGAAAAACTCGGTATGATAAAAAAAGACAGCTATCAGGTTTCATATTACAGCGTCGGCGAAAATTCCGGCGAAGCAAATTAAAATGAAAAGCGTATATACTCGGTGTTCTGCCGTTTTACACGCAAACATAAGTATAAAAAAGGGCGGATTCGTATCCGCCCTTGCGGTGATTTTATAAACGACGGGAGGCAATCAAATGGCGCCGAAAAAGGGCAAAAAAATAACCAGAAAAGATATTATGACCAGAAGCATCATAGTGTTGCTCGTCATAACACTCGGCTTTGTTGTAAATATCGGCACTCTTATCAAGGTGCAGATAGTTGACGGCGACGTATTTAAGGCGTATGCCGAAAAAAATCAGCTTGAGGATAAAACCATCACCGCTCAAAGAGGCATTATATATGACCGCAACATGAACGTTCTCGCCCAGAGCGCGTCTGTTTGGAAGGTGTATGTCAACCCCTCTAACTTCAAGGATTTTCCGCAGGAGGTTACCGACACCGCGGTAAGTACGGTTTCTAAAAAGCTTGCAGAAATTTTAGATATGGACGAAGACACCGTCAAAAATAAAATCGTAAATTATTATGATAAAAAATATATTGCCGTAAAAGCTAAGGTTGAAAAGACCCAGCGCGATGAAGTCAGCGAATTTTTGCGTGAATATATCAGCTACAAAGATTCTGCCGGCAATGCAAAAAGGGTTTATTATAGCTATTTCATCGGTGTTGAAGCAGACACCAAAAGGTATTACCCCGGCGGTTCGCTCGCCTCAACGGTTCTCGGCTTCACAGGCTCCGACGATCAGGGACTTTACGGAATCGAAAGAACCTACAATAACGAGCTTACGGGCACCGACGGCAGACTCATTTATTCAAACAGTGCGATGAACCAAAACTCATCTGTCGATTTCGAGAGCGTGTATGACGCACAGCAGGGCTCAAGTCTTGTCTTGACACTTGATGAAACAATACAGCGTTATCTTGAAGACGCACTCGGTCAATGCTATGAAGATTCAAAATGCGCCACATGCTACGGTATAGTTATGGATGTCAAAACAGGCGCTATTCTCGCAATGGCGACTAAAAACGATTTTGACCCGAATGAGCCGTCAAAAATCACTGATAATTCCATACTTGAAAAGCTCAATAAAATAGTTGAAGCCAAAGAAAAAACCGAAGAAACTCAAACGGCAAGGCAAAACCAGTGGAGCAACAACGCTATAATGGATTTGTATGAGCCGGGTTCTGTTTTTAAAGTTATTACACTTTCTGCCGCTCTTGAAGAGGGCGAGGCTATGGACAGTTTCTATTGCAACGGTCATATACAGATTGACGACAGAAATTATTACTGCCACAATCACAGCGGTCACGGCAGCGAAAACTTAAACCAAGGTCTTGCAAACTCCTGTAACCCTTATTACATAACCATGGGTCAAAAGCTCGGAGTAAGCAGATTTAACAAATATTTTGAAGCTTTCGGATTCACCGAAAAAACAGGTATCGATCTCTCGGACGAAACGGCGCCCGTTGCAGGCGTTACATATCATAAGTTTGACGAAATGACAAGGGTTAACCTCGCGAGCTGTTCTTTCGGTCAGTCATTCCAGGTGAACTCCCTGCAGATGCTCACAGCCGTTAATGCCATAGCAAACGGCGGCAAGCTTATGAAACCCTACCTTGTTGCAAAAACGCTTGACAGCAGCGGCAACGTTATTAAAGAGACAGAGCCCGTTGTCAAAAGGCAGGTAATATCCGAGTCAACATCTCAGCGCGTTCTTGAGGCAATGGTTGAAACCGTTAAAACAGGTACAGCGAAAAATGCGTATGTATCGGGCTTTAACGTCGCAGGCAAAACAGGAACCTCCGACAACCTCAACCCCGGCAAAGAGGGTCAGTATTTTGCGTCGTTTGCGGGTGTTGCTCCGGCGAACGACCCCGAAATTTCAATAATCATCGTTGTTGACGACCCCAAAGGCGCAACAGGCGGCGGCGCGGTGGCGGCTCCCGTTGCGGCAGAGGTAATAGAAAACGCTTTGACATATCTCAATGTTAAAAGAAATTATTCCGATTCCGAAAAATCCGAGCTGAATGTTGCAGTGCCGAACTTTGTCGGCAACGAGCTTGACGCGGCACGCAAGCAGGCGAGCCAAAAGGGCTTCACCTTAAAAATTGTCGGCGAGGGGAGCAAGGTCGTTTCACAGTGCCCGGCTTACGGTCAGTACATACCGCAAAACGGTGTTGTAATACTTTATACAGAAGAAAATTCAGAAAAAGTAAAAGCCAAGGTGCCGGACTTCAAGGATATGACGGTCTCGCAGGCAATCAGCGCGGCAACGGCCGCCGGCATAAACGTCAAGGTCTCGGGCAACTCGCTTCAGGGCGCAGGTCTCAGAGCTTACAGGCAGAGCGTAGAAAAAGGCGCCGAGGTCGAATACGGCAGTACGGTAACGGTTTATTTCAAAACGGGAACCGGCATTGTTGACGGATAATAAAGCAGATATTAACCCGATTGGAGCAGATAATATGAAACCCTTTACTCTAAAAAAAGCCGCTAAGGCTGTCGGCGGCACTGCAAGCGGAGAGGCTAAACTCTGCGGTGTGTCAATAGACAGCAGAACAGTTAAAGACGGCGAACTTTATGTTGCCTTGATTGGCGAAAATTTTGACGGTCACAGCTTTGCCGAAAGTGCCGTAAAAAACGGTGCCACGGCAGTTATGATAAGTCATGACATAGGCGTTGACTGCCCCAAAATAAAAGTTGAAAATACAGAGTCGGCTCTTATGAAGCTCGCTTCATGGTACAGAGACAGGTTTGATATTCCTGTTGTCGGTCTTACGGGCAGCGTAGGCAAAACCACAACAAAAGAGATGATTTGCGCCGTTCTCGGCAGCGAAAAGAAAACCATGAAAACACAAGGTAATCTCAATAACCAAATCGGCGTGCCGAGAACTCTTTTCACCATTGAAGAAGATACCGAAGCCGCCGTTGTTGAGATGGGTATGGATAACAGAGGTCAGATTTCGGCTTTGAGCAGATGTGTAAAGCCCACCGCGGCTGTTATAACAAACATCGGCGTATCGCATATGGAAAATCTCGGCTCGCGCGAGGGCATACTCGCCGCAAAGCTTGAAATATTGGATGGGCTTCAGGACGGCGCTCCGATTTTTTTGAACGGCGACGACCCATACCTCATGAGTGCAGAGATAACCGACAGACCCGTTATTTATTACGGTATAAACAATAAGCCCTGCAACTATAAAGCAGAAAATATTGAAGCAGACGGTCAAAAAACAGAGTTTGACATTATATATGACGGCAAATCGCAGCACATTGTTATCCCGACAATAGGCAAGCACAATGTGTACAATGCAACTGCGGCATTTGCCGTGGGTATGTATTTCGGCATAAAACCCGAGAACGCCGCAAAAGGTCTTTTATCTTACGAGCCCTCCGGTATGAGACAGAGACTCAATAGGGTAGGCGGCATCACTTTTATAGAAGATTGCTACAATGCGAGCCCCGATTCGGTCAGAGCCGCGCTCAATACGCTGTCCGATATGAAAAACGAAAGAAAAATCGCAGTCCTCGGCGATATGCTTGAGCTCGGTTCGGTAAGCGAAGACGCACACAGAGATTCCGGCATCTATGCGGCAAAGAAAAAAACGGATGTTGTCTTAACCTATGGCGAACGCTCTGCGGCAACCGCGCAAAGCGCCAAAGAAATGGGCGTTGAAATAAGCAAAAGCTTTTTATCGCAAGAAGACCTTGCGGATTATCTTGTGAAGATATTAAAACCGGGCGACGCGGTGCTCTTTAAAGCGAGCCGCGGCATGAAACTCGAAAATGTCATAAAGGCGGTTTATGAAAAACTGAACTGAAGGGATGGGTAAAAATGAACGAAATATTTTTAATGGTTTTTGCGGCAGCCGTTGCATGCGGCGTTACCGTGCTTTTGGGCAAGGTGATGATTCCTTGGCTTCACAAGCTTAAATTCGGGCAAACTATACTTGATATAGGTCCGAGCTGGCACAAAAATAAGCAGGGCACACCCACAATGGGCGGACTTATGTTTATAATCGGCATTTGCCTCTCCTGTGCCGCCGCACTCGCAATCAACGCGGCAACAAACAATTCTCTCGGCATATCCGACGCAATGCAGACAAAGCTTTGGGCAGGCATAATAATGGCTCTTCTCTTCGGTCTTATCGGTTTTGCGGACGACTATATTAAGGTCGTAAAAAAGAGAAACCTCGGTCTTACAATTCCTCAAAAATCTGTAGCACAGCTTTTGGTTTGTGCGGGCTATCTCATAAGCATTTATTTTGCCATGGGCAAAGACCCTTATATGTTTGTACCGTTCTACGGCAATTTAAGGCTCGGCGTTGTTTATTGGATTCTCGGCGTATGTGTGCTCTACGGCGCAATAAACGCAGTTAATTTCACAGACGGAATAGACGGCTTGTGCTCAAGCGTGACCGTTACATGTGCAATAGGCTTTATAGTTATAGCGCTTCTCAACAAATTTACAGGCATGGGTATTGTTGCCGCGTCGCTTCTCGGCGGCTGTGCAGGCTTTCTTGTGTGGAATCACTTCCCCGCAAAGGTTTTTATGGGCGACACGGGCTCAATGTTCCTCGGCGGCATGGTCGTTGCTCTCGCTTATGCGATAGATTGTCCGCTCATACTTATACTTACGGGCATTATCTATGTGATTGAGGCTATGTCGGATGTTATTCAGATAGGCTACTTCAAAATCACTCACGGCAAAAGAATTTTCAGAATGGCTCCTATTCATCATCATTTTGAGATGGGCGGCTGGAGCGAAAAGAAAATTGTTTCTGTTTTTTCGGTTATAAACCTTATAGGCTGTGCACTCGGCATAGCTGTTATGTATTTGGGCAGAATAAATCTTTAAAATTAAGTGTTGCAAACAGCAGAAAGGGGAATGGATATGGCGGCAGCCTCGGCAAAGACAAAAAAAAATAAAACATCTCTGCGTGATATTCCGCGCATAAAGCCTAAGGCAAAAGATATAGAAGACAAAGGCCTTTTTGCCAAGGGAGGCTTTGACGTATTTTTCCTCATTTTTGTTTGTTTACTTTTGACCTTCGGCATAGTTATGATGTTCTCGGCAAGCTATGTCAGCGCAAAATACAGCGCAAAAACAGGTTATGACCCGCTGTATTATCTTAAAAGGCAGGGCGCGTTTGCTATTGTCGGCGTTGTGGTTATGCTTGTTATATCAAAAATAAACTATAACGTATTCAGAAAATTTGCTCCTATCATTTTTGTTTTATCTTTGGCACTGCTTGCCTTGGTGCTTGTCGCTCCGGCTCAGGTCGAGGGCAAGGAGCAGTTCAAGCGCTGGCTCGAAATACCGGGTGTACATTTCAGATTTCAACCGTCTGAAGTTGCAAAATTCGGTCTGATAATATTTTTGGCATGGAGCTTTGAAAGGCACAGAAAGTTTATAGAAGAAAGCTGGGCGGCAACAGCCGCATACCTTTTCATTGTTGTTATGTTCGCCGGTCTTGTTTATTTGGAAGACCATCTCTCCGGCGCGATACTGATGCTCGGCATAGGCGTTATAATGAGCTTCTTGGGCGGACTTAACTGGAAGATATACGCCATAGGCGCGGCGGTTGCGGTTATCGGAATAATATTGATTGTCTCAAAGCCGGAGGTCTTTCTTAAAGGCTATATGGCAGAGAGAATAACCTCATGGCTCAATAAAGACTATACCGATACAGACACACGCTGGCAAACAAACCAGTCGCTGTTTGCGCTCGGCTCGGGCGGATTTTTCGGTCTCGGTCTCGGCAACTCAAAGCAAAAGTTTCTCTATTTGCCGGAGCCGCAGAATGACTTTATCTTTGCTATTGTCGGCGAAGAACTCGGCTTTATCGGCTGTGCGCTTATAATAATTTTGTTTGCTCTTCTTGTATGGCGCGGATTTGCAATTGCATTAAAGGCGCGCTCCACTTTCGGCAGACTTCTTGTTATGGGCATAGTCGTTCAGGTAGGGCTTCAAACAATACTCAATATTTTGGTTGTTACGGATTCGATGCCGAACACGGGCATAAGCCTTCCGTTCTTCAGCTACGGCGGTTCGTCGCTTGTTATGCTGCTTGCCGAGATGGGCGTTGTGCTTTCGGTATCGAGAAATTCAAGAATAAATAAAAAGGTGTGATTATATGCTTAACGGCAAAAAAATCCTCTTCGCCGCAGGCGGAACAGGCGGACATATTAACCCGGCTCTTGCAGTTGCCGGTTACATAAGAGAACACTATCCCGATGCAAAAATCCTCTTTGCAGGCACCCCCAACAAAATGGAGGCAACGCTTGTCCCGGCGGCAGGCTTTGATTTTACACCCATAGAGCTCAGCGGATTTCAAAGAGATATGAGCCTTCAGGGCATAAAAGACAATATTGTCACCGTCAAAAAGCTTTTAAAGGCTTTGCCCAGAGCAAAGCAAATAGTAAAAGATTTTGAGCCCGATGTTGCGATAGGCTTCGGCGGATATGTCAGCGGACCTGTTATAAGAGCGGCGGCAAAATTGGGTGTACCCACTGCCGTGCATGAGCAGAACGCTTTTCCGGGCGTCACAAACAAAATACTTGCAAAAAAAGTTGACCGGGTAATGATAACCACACCTGCCGCGCAGGATTATTTTAAAGCAAAGCACCCAACGGTTGTTACGGGTCTTCCCGTCAGGGGCGAGATGCTCAGAGCAGACCGCGACCTCAGCAGGGCGGAGCTCGGTGTTGACGGCAGACCGCTTATTCTCTCAATGGGCGGCAGTCTCGGCGCAAAGGCTATAAATGACGCCGTTAAACATATGATACTTTCAAGATATAAAGATAAAAATTGCTATTATCTTCACGCTACCGGCTCTAACGGAGCAGGAATGATAGATGAGCTTTCAAAAGAGATTGACCTTAAAGAAAACAGTCACATCATGCTTCGTGAATACATCAATGATATGGACAGATGCATGTCTGCCGCAGACCTTGTTATTTGCCGTGCGGGAGCAAGCACAATAAGCGAGCTTCAGGTCATGGGCAAGCCGTCAATTCTAATACCTTACCCCTACGCCGCAGAAAATCATCAGTATTACAACGCAAAAGACCTTGCGGATAACAATGCGGCAATCCTTATAGAAGAAAAAGATTTGGACGGAGAAAAGCTAACCGCAATAGTTGATCTTCTTATCTCAAACATGGATAAATTAAAACAGTTTGGCGAAAATGCCAAGAAAATGGCCGTTACGGATGCTTCGGAGAGAATAACCAACTGCATTTGCGAAATAGTTAAATAACCTTCGTAACCCTTTTTTCCATAAGGCATAGTATGGTATCAGATGAGTTAAAGAAAGTCGCTTTTGCGGCTTTCGGTTGCTTGACGGGAAAGGGTTGCGGTTATGGATAGATTTATTGTTAACGGAAAAAATCGTCTCGGAGGAGAAATCAGCGTTCACGGTGCAAAAAACAGCGCATTGCCGGTGCTTGCCGCCGCAGTAACCGTCGGCGACGAGTGCGTAATATCAAATTGCCCGGGGCTCTCCGATGTGAGAGCGACGACAAAAATTCTCGACTCACTCGGCTGCCGCAAAAAAGAAGAGGGCAGAACCATAACGGTAAACAGCCGCCCTTTGAGCCGAAACGAAATTTCGGATTCTTTAATGCGTGAGCTTCGTTCATCCTTTATATTTATGGGTGCGCTCCTTTCAAAAACGGGCAGAGCGGTCATGGGCACTCCCGGCGGGTGCGAAATAGGCGTAAGACCGATAGATATACACTTGCTCTCGTTTGAGCAAATGGGTGCAAAGGTTACTTATGAAAACGGCAAAATAGTCTGTGAAGCACCGGGCGGCCTTAAAGGCGCAGAGATAAATCTCTCTTTCCCAAGCGTAGGCGCAACAGAGAATATTATGCTTGCGGCGGTCAGGGCAAAGGGTACTACATATATAAAGAATGCTGCGCGTGAGCCGGAGATTTGCGACCTTGCACGTTTTCTCAATTCCTGCGGAGCAGATATAAAAGGTGCAGGGGAGAGCACTATCGTCATAGAGGGCGCAGAAAAACTTCACGGCTGTGAATTTTCCGTCATGCCGGACAGAATAGTTACCGCCACATACCTTGCCGCAGCCGCTGTAACCGGCTCGGAGCTTCTTGTAAAAGACGCCCTAAGTGAAAATTTAAGCAGTGTGTTATCCTCGTTTGAGCAGGCGGGCTGCAAATTCCTTTGCAAAAATAACGAAATATACATTAAAGCTCCGCAAAGACTTAAAAAGATGGAGACTGTTCGCACAATGCCTTACCCGGGATTTCCGACAGATTGCCAGGCTATAATCATGGCTATGGCGGCGGTTGCGGACGGAACAACTCTTATAACCGAAAACATATTTGAAAGCAGATTTCGCCATGTGGGTGAGCTTAACAGGATGGGCGCGGATATTACCGTATCGGGCAGAACGGCAAGCGTCAGGGGCGTTGAAACGCTCTACGGCGCGCAGGTCGGGGCGACCGATCTTCGCGGCGGAATGGCTCTTGTTCTTGCTTCTCTCGCCGCAGAGGGAAAGTCGCGCATAGATTGTGTTGAATATATAGACAGGGGCTATGAAAGCACAGAGACGGAACTGAAAAAAATAGGAGCGGACATTCGGAGGGAAACGGATTATGTCAAAGATGACGCGGGGCGAGCTTAAAAATATGCTCCCCGAAAAAAGAAGAGCATATGAAAAGCGCAGAAAAAAAGTTATGCGAAACAGGCGCATTTTTGCATCGTTTATTGCCTTAACGGTGCTTTTAATAACGGTAATAGTGCTTTCTCTCACCGTGTTTTTTAATATAGACTCCGTTGTGGTTGAGGGAACAAGCCGCTATGACGAGCAGCAGATAATAAATGCTTCCGGTGTTGAAAAAGGCGCAAATTTGTTCTTGACCGATATTTCATCGGCAAAAGCTCACATAGAGAAAAATCTGCCTTACATTTCAGACGCCAAGGTCAGCAGAAAGCTGCCGTCAAGCATTGTTATATCGGTTGAGAGCGCAGAGGCGGAGTATTGCTTTGAGACTAAGTCGGGCATGGCTCTTGCAGACGGCAACGGAAAGGTGCTGGAAATAGTATCAGAAGACGCCGTACCGGAGGACGCGGCGCTCATAAAGACCAAAAGCGTGCTCTTCGGCGAAATCGGTCAAAAGTTTGAGGCGGACGATAAAGATGACCTTGAGCTTTTAAACACAGTGTTTACTTCAATAAGCGACAGCGGAATAAAAGATATTACTCAAATCGACGTGTCTGTGCCGGCGAGCATTTATTTAACATATCAAAACAGATTCAGACTTAATATCGGCACAACGAATGAGCTTACATATAAGCTTAAATCCGCAGTTGAAATAATAAAAAAAGAATGTCATTCTGCATACAAGACAGAATCTGTCGGGAAAGATCGGATTCTGAACAATACTCAGAATGGCATTCAATATATGTAATTAGCTGTTATTAGTCAATCATCTCGAATCCGCAATAAGGAACTAATGCTTTAGGGATGCGGATACCTTCCGGAGTCTGGTTATTTTCTAATAAGGCTGCAACAATACGCGGCAAAGCCAGTGCGGAACCGTTCAAAGTATGGCATAATTCTGTTTTCTTTTCGGCAGAACGGTAACGGCATTTCAGGCGATTAGCCTGATACGTATCGAAATTGGATACAGAACTTACTTCCAGCCAACGCTGTTGTGCTTCCGAATAAACCTCAACGTCAAAGCAAAGTGCAGCTGTAAAACTCATATCACCACCACAAAGGCGGAGAATGCGATAGGGGAGCTCTAATTTCTTCAATAGACCTTCTACATGGTCCAACATTTCCTGATGTGACTGTTTGGAATGTTCGGGTTTGTCAATGCGTACCAGTTCTACTTTTGAGAATTCGTGCAAACGGTTCAACCCACGTACGTCTTTGCCGTAAGATCCGGCTTCACGACGGAAACATTGAGTATATGCGCAATTCTTGATAGGCAATTGTTTTTCGTCCAAAATCACGTCACGATAAATATTGGTTACAGGAACTTCTGCAGGAGCCATCAACGGAGCCATGG
>OLSB01001338.1_pt1 | contig 24195 bp, 19 predicted proteins | sample 1672071 | NCBI WGS metagenome assembly OLSB01 (sample SAMEA3136642, study PRJEB25190) | human gut metagenome | biome: human gut; feature: human-associated habitat; material: faeces | place: Austria | collected 2013 | reverse complement strand
CTCTCCCCGGCCGGGGAGAGATGTCGCGTTAGCGACAGAGTGGGGAGCGGGTGGCATCGCGTCAGCGATGACGGAAGGGGTAGGCTTTCCAGAAAAGCACACGGAGGGCAAAATGTTTGATTTTCTTTCCAAAAAGGATCGCACCCCGCCCGCGCTGCCACAGGGCACGGTGCGGCGGCGCTACATCATCACCGGGCAGGTGCAGGGGGTAGGTTTCCGCTACCGGGCGCGGTACGCCGCGCAGACCCTTGACCTGACCGGCTGGGTGCAGAACGAGGATGATGGCAGCGTGACGCTGGAGGTGCAGGGCGACCCGGATAAATTCATCTCCCTGTTTGCCATGATCCAGAAAAGCGACTATATCCAAATTACCGGCATCCGCAGCAAGAATATCCCGCCCGACCCGTGGGAGCGCGGGTTCTCGGTGAAGGGGTATTAAGGAACTGAATAGAAACAAAGCGCCTGACACCGCAGTGTCAGGCGCTCTGTTTTATCATATTATATTTTCACCCCAGCACCTTGAGGGGGGAGTTTTCCACCCACAGGGTATTGTCCAGCAGGCGGGTGACGGCAAGCCGTCCATTTGCCGTTACCCGGGCGGGGTCGAGGGCGTAGAAGTCGCTCTCGGTCAGGTTTTCCGGGTCGGCGGTGGGGGAGATGCCCGCCACGCACACCCAGTGCCCATAGGTGCTGCTGGTGGCAATGTGGGGGTAGTTCACCTCGCTCCAGCCGGAGGAAGTCAGGTGGTACTCATAAGTAGAGGTGCGGTTCGTGTGGCGCTTTACCCCGCTGACCGTGGTGTTTTTCAGGTGCACGATCACCGGATGCCCGGCGGAAAGCTCGCTGTACAGCTTTTTCAGGCACTCGGCGCGGGTGCCGGAGTACCCGGTGTAGCCCGCTGCGGACCACACCGCCCCGTTCGACCACATCCCGCTGCCGGAGCACACCTTGCCGTCCAGAATGGTGCGGGCGTAGCGCAGCGCGTACAGGCTGCACTTGCCGGAGGTCTGGTTGCCGATGGAAAGAATGTGGCTGGTGTCGAAGCTGAGCAGCCGGATGCCGTTTTTCTCTTTCAGCTCGGCGGCGTGGGCATGGGGCAAAAAGGCGCACAGCAGCAAAACCAGCGCCAGAACTGCCGCCGCCAGCCGCTGTGCCGCGCGGGCGGGACAGTGTTGCATGGGTATTTCCTCCAAGTTCGTTTCAATCTGGACATGATTTTACCACCAAAACGTGGTGAAAATGTGTAAAAGGGCAAAATAATGGGGAAATACCCTCCCAGAGGGAGCTGGCGCGGCGCAAGCCGCGTCTGAGGAAGTTAACACCGCTAACACAACATATGTCCAAATTTAAGTGTTCCCGCACCCGGCAAAACCGCGCCGCCGGGGCAGGGAAACGGAGATTCCGTAGACTGTCGACAGACTTTATTCCGGAATATATCAGAACTGCAACAAATCCCGCTTATTTTCATCATTTTCACGAAACTGCTTCAGGAAGTTTAGCGATATTCCCGATTGACAAAACCGTCAAGTGTCGGATATAATCAGGGCAGAAAGGCAACGATGGTTGCGAAAGCCTTTCGAGAAAAAAGAAACATATCCACAAAAAACGCTGATTGGAGGGATACCCCTATGAAGAAACTGTCAAAGATCGTCGCTCTGCTGCTTGCAGGCGCAATGGCTATGGTGATGCTCACCGCCTGTGGCGGCGCAGCCTCGGAAACTCCGCTGGAAGATAATATCAGGCAGCAACTCGGCAAAAATCCGAATGCTGTAGGTCTGTGTGATGCAGATGGCAGAGTCAGGAATGACAAGAGTAGTGAGCTCTATAAAACCACTCAGACCAACCTTAATGCAAAGATTGGTTCCAGCCTTACGGGAACCTTTGTGCTTGATGTTGACACCGATGTTGGTCCTGATAAGGAGTACGCAACATTTACTGTGTATGCAGACTACAAGACTGCTGGTCTTGTAGCAAATCTGGTTAATAAGATCACTGAAAAAATTGGAGAGATCAAAGATACCAACAACAGCGTGAAACTTGAAGGCAATTGGGCAAAGGTTGCTGTCGTTGTCAAAACCACTGATAAGGGCAGCTATGCTGCAATTGCAATTCAGGTCAAGAACATCGCCTACAAGGGCAAATAAGTAAAGAATCATCAGTCCTTTCTTCCCCGGAGAGCACCCGCCCTCCGGGGCTTTTTGTTTTGACCGTGGCAAATGCCGTTTGCCTTTACGACCCCTCCCGTGAAAATGCGTTTGGAGCGCTCCGCAGAGCGCGACAAACGCGAAATAAAAATAATTCTTCCGCTGAATATGCGCAAAGCGCACGCGGCGCGCATTCCAAATCGTCCTGCCCCGCCCGGGGCTTTTTTGCGCCCTGCCCAAAAATCCCGGCAAAAAACAGGCACACTTGCCATTGACGAACCCTGCCGCGCTGCTGTAAAATGAAAACAGAATGCCCTGTGCATCCGCATGGGCCCCTGCATTTTATAAAAGGAGCATTGCATGAAAAAGTTAAAGCGTCTTGCGGCTGTTCTTCTGGCCGGTATCATGGCACTGGCGCTGTTCACCGCCTGCAGCGACAGCGACCCCGGCAACCCCGAGTTTGATCCCAAGGTGGAAAGCGCCTATCTTGACGCGCTGAATAATACGTTCGGGACGAGCTTTGAAAACGATGCCGACATCAAGAGGCTGGCCATCGAGCACATCGAGGAGAAACATGGCGCAGACAGCCTGACCGGCAGTGCACGCTGCAAAACAGAAGGTGACGAAAAGACCGTGGTGCGGCAGGTGCAGCTCTGCTTTGATACAAGAAGCAGCAAGCCGGACGCCTATGTGCCGCTTTTCTACGAGGCCGCCAAAACCGCAGCCATCAAAGCGAACTACATCAATGTTCAGACCCTGTTTAAAACCGTGAAGGATGAGCGCGGCGGCGCAGAAAAAAACGGCATAAAGCTGGAGCTTACCGCGCTGGGGGTCGGCGCAAAGACCATTGGCGGCAAGACCTACGTTGCCATCGGCTTTGAGCTGACCAACACCACCCCGTAGAACTGAACCCCACCCCGCCCCGAGGAGCACCCCGCTCCCCGGGGCTTTTTTTCGCCTTTTTGTGACAAACCCCGCCCGCTGTGGTACAATAAAAGGGTATCGAACTCACACAGAAAGGACGTTTCCATGCAGCTGTTTGAACTGGTCAGCCCACGGCTGTTCCGCCCGCTGGCGGGGCCTAACCGGGCGTTTTATGCAGAGCTTTTGCTGCTGCTCTGGGAAGAGTGCCGCCATACGGCAGATTACAGCATTTCCCGCGCCGAGGCCGTCTCCCGCGCCGAGGATTATTTTGCCGCGCTGGCAAAGCCGCTGGCGCTGGACGCCGATGGTGCGGGCGATGAGGACGAGCAGCCCACCCGCGACCCCCACACGCTGGCGGTGGGCTTTTTGCTGCGTCTGCGCCGCACCGGATGGCTGGAGGAGCAGCCCGGCAGCTACGAGAGCGAGCCCACCCTTGCCTTTATGCCGGAGGTCACCCCGCTGCTGGACGCGCTGGAGGAAATACTGAACCCCCGGGTGGTCACCTACACCGGCAAGCTGTACAAGGCGTGGCAGCTGCTGGGCAGCATCGGACAGGAAAAAAGCCCCTACGAGAACGTGCTGCGGGAGGTGGCGGCAGACCTTGAAACGTTGAACAAGTCTCTGCGCGCCCTCAACGCTTCCATCGGGCATTATATCGACCGCCTGACCCATAACCGCACCCCGCAGGAGGTGCTGGAACTGTTCGACCAGTACGAGGAAAAGGTGGTGGCGGCGGCGTACCATCGCTTTAAAACCAGCGATAACCTGTTCAATTATCGCGCCTATCTGGAAGAAGAACTGGACGACTGCGAGCAGAACCAGCTGCCGCGCTTAGCGCTGGACTACGCCCGGGTGGAGCGCTGCGCCCCCGGCGAGGCTGCACCCCGGGTGCGTGCCCTCATCCAGCAGCAGCGGGACGCGCTGGAAGAGATGAGCACCCTGATGAAGGAGATCGACGCCAGCCACATCCGCTACCGCAAGCGGGCGGTGCAGCGGGCACAATTCCTGCTGCTGAGCGACCGTTCGGCGCAGGGCAGCGTCACCGCCCTGCTGCGCCGCTATGCGGAGGACATCCGCAGCCCGGAGCAGCTGTTTGAGCCGGACGATGGCCCGGTGGCAGCGCGGCTGCACCTGTACCCGGCGGCAGTGTTCGGCGCAAAGCCGCTGTATCCCCCCGCCGCGCCCCGCACCGAAGCACCTCTTGCCCCGGTGCGCACCGAGCCCCTTGACCCCGACCGGCTGCGGCAGGAGCAGCAGCTTCTGCTGGACTACGCCCGCCTTGCCGTCACCGAGGAAAACGTGGCACTGCTGGCGCAGCAGGCATTGGCTGCCCGCGGGCAGGTGAACGCCTCCACCCTTGTGGAGGAATACCCGGGCGACTTTACAGGCATCATCGGCCTGCACACCTATTCCCAGTCGCCGCACCGGGAGTATGATATCACCCTGACCGGAAACTGGGTGGAGCGCGGCGGCTTCCGGTTTCAGGATTTTGTCCTGACCCGCCGCAAGGAGGTAAACACGGATGGCAACCATTGATCTGCTGGAAGAGACCGCAAACTATCTGCTCAACCACTGCTTTGTGCTGGGCTGCGTAGAGGAACAGCGGGCAAAATATCTGTATATTCAGGATCACCTCAACGAGGTGCGGGCGGTGTTCAAACCGCTGGGCTACGCGGTGCTTTTGTACCCCGCACCCATGCAGGCGGCGGCGCTGGTCAACGAGCACGAGGGCAGTCAGGCACGGCTGCTCAAGTACGAGAGCATCCTGCTGCTGGTGCTGCGGCTTTTGTACCTGCAAAAGCGGGAAAGCCTTGCCGCCAGCGCAGACGAGGTGCTGGTGACCGTAGAAGAAGTACAGGCCGAATTGCAAAAGATGAACCTGCCCCGCAAGCTGGATCAGCAAACGCTGGAAAAGCTCATGCGCACCCTGCGCCGGTACAATCTGGCGCGTCCTGTGGGACGGCTCTCCGGGCTGGACAGCCGCATTGAGGTATTTCCCACGGTGCTGCTGGCGCTGCCGGATGCCGATCTTGCGGATGCCGCCGCCGAGAGCGCCCGCACCCGCACCGAGCTTGGTCTGTACGAGCGCCCGGAAGGGGCAGACACCGAAGCAGGGGAGGGTGAAGCATGATCGAACTCAAGCGCCTGAAACTGATCAACTGGCACAACTTTGAAAATACCACCTTCGACTGCGCCCGCCTGACCTATATGATCGGCGTGAACGCCGTGGGTAAGACCACCATTCTGGACGCCATCCGCTACTGCCTGACCACCAACCGCAACTTCAATGCGCTGGGCAATAAAAAGAGCGGCCGCACCCTGCAAGGCTCTGTCCACGCCAAGCAGCGCGGCGAAAACGCCTACCGCCGCCCGGGGCATACCGTGGCGTATATCGGGGCGGAGTTCTGGGACAGCGTAAAGCACACCAGCTTTGTCATCGCAGTACGGGTGGAGTCCGAAGGCCCCATGCAGGAGCTGCACCCCGGCGACCAGACATGGTACATCTCCGAGGACGGCATCACGCTGGAGCAGCTGCCCTTCATCGACCCGCGCACCGGTGCGCCCAGCGCCAAGGAGGACTTCAAGCCCGCCGAAGGGCGGCTTTCCTACACCCGCAGCCCCAGCGAAGCGCGGGACAGAATATGCCGCGCACTGGGCATCGGGCGCGCAGCCAGCCCGCTGGGCAAAAAGTTCAACGAGGTGTTCCAGATGGGCACCAGCATGGACGAGATCCCGAATTTCCGGGAGTTTCTGTACCAGTACATCCTCCCGCAGCCGGAACTGGACTTGGAAGCCTTGCAGGGTGACCGCTTGGAGCTGGAAAACCTGCACGCCGTGCTGGCCGAAGCCCAGACCCGCGCCGATGCGCTGGAGGAGATCGTCCGTTTTGGCCGCGAAGCCACCGAAAAACAGACCGAAGCTCTTGTGAACCGGGGTGCCGCCCTGCTGGCGCGGGCTGCTGCCGATGCCGGGGAAAAGGCCGTCTGGCAGGAGCGGGTAGACGCCGGACGCCGCCAGCAGGAAACGCTGCGCACCCGCTACGCCGAGGCCAAGACCGCCGAAGCGGAAGCCCGACGCGCCTACCTGACCGCCCACAGCGCCGCCGGTGCCAGCGGCGAGGGGCGCGCACTGGATGCCCTCAGCGAGGAGCTGGCGCACCGGCAGACCGCATTGGATGCCGCCACCCGCCGCGCCGACACCGCCGAAAAAGCCGCCGAAAAGACCGGCAACCTGCTGGCGGTGCTGCGCCGCAGCGGTTTTGCCGCCGGGCAGAAGATGGCCGACCTGACCCCGGACACCCTGCCCGCCCTGACCGACTGGCTGACCGCACAGGAAAAGCCGCTGGAAGAAGCCTATTTTGCCGCCCGGCAGCACACCGCCGCCCTGCAGCGGCAGCAGACCGAGAAACGCGCCGAACTGGATGCCGTATCCGGCGGCAAGTGGGTGTACCCCCACGGCGATGCCGCTACCCGGGTGCGGGACGCCGTGAATGCCGAGCTGAAAAGCCGTGGCATGGAGCCGGACGCCCGCATCTTCTGCGAGCTGCTGAACGTGGAGGACGAAAGCTGGCAGGACTGCGTGGAAGCCTGTCTGGGCGACCGCCGGTTCGATATCCTTGTGCCGCCCGCCCACTACGCCGCCGCAAAGAGCGCCTTTGTGGCGCTGAAGGATAAGGTAGGCCCCATCAGTCTGCTGGACACCCCGGGTCTGCGCAAGGCCAACCGCCGCGCCGACACCGCCCCCGCCGACAGTCTGGCGGCACAGGTCACCAGCGAAAACCCGCTTGCGGCGCAGTACGCCGACACCATCCTGCGCCGCATCGTCTGCTGCGACACCCCCGACACGCTGGAAAACTATCCCGACAGCGCCACCCGGGACCTTCTGCGCCATCATCCCTTCCGGTTGGAGCGTCTGCGCACCCCGCAGCGCTATATCGGTCTGGAAGCACGCCGCGCCCGCGCCGGGGCACTGGCAGGGGAGATGAACGCCCTTGCTGAAGAAGTACGCGCCGCCGCACAGGCAGAGCAGAACCTGAAAGCCGCATACAGCCAGTACCAGACCCTTTTGCGCGGCACAACGCTGGAAGAACTTGCCGCCTTGTGGGACGCCCGCGCCGCCCTGACCGCCGCCCGCGCGGCGGTGGACAAGCAGGCCGCAAAGCTGGCCGAGTGCCGCGAGAATCCGCTTTTGCAGCAGCTGTATAAGGAGGAAGAGGTGCGCGAGGCCGCATGGGAAGCCGCCCGCACTGCCGTGGAGCAGACCGGCGGCGATCTGCGCGTGTGCGAAAAACAGATCTCCTCCTGTGAGACGGAGCAGCAAAAGGCGGTGGACACCGCCGAAAAGAGCGCACAGGCCGCAGAGAGCTTTTTTGCCGCCCACCCGCTGGTGGAGCCGCTCTCCCGCAGCCGTCAGCAGGCGCTGACCGGGCCGGATAAATCCCCCCGCGCCGCCGCGCAGGCCGCCGAAAAGGCACAGGCCAAGCTGGACGATGCCCTGACTGTCTACCTGAACAGCACGCTGGAACCGGCACAGAAAGCCTATAACCAGCGCTACGTCTGCGATTATCCCTTGGGGCTTGCCGGGCTGGAGCAGTACCGCGCCCAGCACGAGAGCCTTGTGCGCATCGACTTGGAGCGCTACGCCGCCCGCCTGGAGCAGGCGCAGCGGGACTGCAAGGACCGCTTCCGCAAGGATATTTTGTTCCGCATGAAGGACGATATCTTCAACGCCCGGCGGCAGTTCCGGGAGCTGAACAAGGTCATGGAGCAGCTGACCTACGGCGAGGAGGTCTACCGCTTTGAGCTGGAGCCCAGCCGCGACCCGCAGCTGGCGGCGTTCTATCAGGTCATCGTGGACAAGGGTAACCAGCAGATGACCGAGGGCGACTCTCTGGATAACCTTGCCGCCACCGCCGACCCCGCCTATGAGCGTCAGGTGGACGAACTGATGGAAAAGATCATGGCGGATGTGGACGAGAACACCCGCGCCCGGCAGGAGGGACGCACCGCCGCCGGTGCCACCCTTTCGGACTATGTGGACTACCGCACCTATCTGGACTACGATATCAAGGTGACCAATCAGGTCACCGGGCAGCAGGCGTATCTGTCCCGCGTCAGCCGCGATTCTTCCGGCGGCGAGAATCAGGCACCCTTCTATGTGGCCATCTGCGCAAGCCTTTTGCAGATCTACCAGAAGAGCGAAAACAGCATCCGTCTGGTGCTGCTGGACGAAGCCTTCAGCAAGATGACCAGCGACCGCATCCGCCCCATGATGGAACTGTTCCGCCGCCTGCAATTGCAGGTGCTGCTCATCTCCACCGTGGAAAAGAGCACCGCCATCCAGCCCTATTGCGATATCACCTACTCCATCGTCCGCCACGGCGACGCCAACGCCATCGCGCCCTTTGTCCGCATTGCGGCAGAATGATGCAAAACGGAGCTTGACATAAAAAATAAACTTTGCTATACTGTTTTTCGCTCATCGGAGGGCTGTTTCAACGTAATTGAAGGGCCGGATAAGATGTCATCGTTCGCGCTTCCCGGAGGCTGTGGGCACCGTAGTGCCGCAGCAGAAGAGGGAACGCACCGGAGCGGTGGTTCTTATCCGGCCTTTTTGCATATGTGAAGTTCAAAAAGGAGGAGCTATGCCAAAGAAAACCATCCAATTGTCCGATCATTTTACCTATTCCCGCCTGCTGCGGTTCGTGCTGCCCTGCATCGGCACCATGCTGTTCACCTCCGTCTACGGCATCGTGGACGGCCTGTGCGTCTCGAACTTTGTGGGCAAAACGGCCTTTGCGGCGGTCAACCTCATCATGCCGCTGCCGCAGCTGCTGGGCACTGTCGGCTTTATGCTGGGCACCGGCGGCAGCGCCATCGTTGGTATCACGCTGGGCGAGGGTGACCAGAAAAAAGCCGACCGCTATTTTACCATGTTTCTGCTGGCGGCGCTTGTTTCGGTCAGCGTGCTGGCCGTGCTGGGCTTTGTGTTCCTGCGGCCGGTCGCCATGCTGCTGGGCGCAAAGGGAGAGCTGCTGGACTACGCCGTGCGCTACGGGCGCATCCTGATGCTGGCGCTGCCGCCCTTTGCGCTGCAAAATATGTTCCAAAGCTTTTTCGTCACCGCCGAAAAGCCGCTTCTGGGCTTTTGGTTCACCGTAGGTGCAGGCTGCACCAACATGGTGCTGGACGTGGTGATGGTGGGTATGCTGCACTGGGGCGTGGAGGGCGCTGCCGTTGCAACCCTCATCAGCCAATTGGTGGGCGGCGTGCTGCCGGTGTTCTATTTTATCGACCACCACAATACCAGCCGCCTGCACCTGTGCAGCACGCAGTTTTACGGCCGCGTGCTGTGGGATGCCTGCATCAACGGCTCTTCCGAGCTGATGACCAGCCTTTCCATGTCGCTGGTCAATATCCTGTATAACTTCCAGCTGCTGCGGCTTGCCGGAGAAAACGGCGTGGCGGCTTACGGCGTCATCATGTACGCGGCCTTCCTGTTTGTGGCGGTGTTCGTGGGCTATGCGGTGGGCAGCGCGCCCATCGTCAGCTTCCATTACGGCGCGCGCAACCACGCCGAGGTGCATAACCTTTATCAGAAGAGCCTGCGCCTCATCGCCGTGGTGGCTGTGACCATGACGGCGGCGTCCATGGTCATCATTCCCTATGTGGCGCGCATCTTTGTGGGCTACGATGCTCAGCTGCTGGCGCTGACCAGCCGCGCCTTCCGGCTGTATGCGCTGAGCTTCCTCATCATGGGCTTCAACGTGTATGCGTCCTCCTTCTTCACAGCGCTGGGGGATGGCGTGACGAGTGCTCTCATCTCTTTTCTGCGCACCCTGCTGTTCCAGCTTGCCGCGCTGCTCCTGCTGCCCGCCCTGTGGGGCATTGACGGCGTGTGGCTGGCTGTCACCGCCGCCGAGCTTGCCGCGCTGGCGGTGAGCGTGTATATGTTTGTGACAAAAGACCAGAAATTCCATTACCGTCATGTTTGACGCGCCATAACAAAAAAAGCCGCCGGGGGCCCGGCGGCTTTCCTGTTATTCAAAGGTATACTCCACCAGCTGGCAGTTTTTGATGCCAGCAGCGGCGTATTCCTCGTTGGTCATGTCGTAAAAATAGGAGTGCACCACCCGGGCAATGCCGTTGTGTGCCACCAGCAGGTAGGTCTTGCCGGTATCCGCCTTCAACTCGTCCAGCAGGTTGTAGATGCGCTGCGCCAGCTGCATCATGCTTTCGCCGCCGTCATAGCGGTCGGCAAAGTGGGTCTTGGAGATGCGGAACTCCGCACCGTCCCGGGGCGTGCCCTCGTATTTGCCAAAGCACTGCTCCCGCAGGCGGGGCTCGCAGCGGGCGGGCAGACCGGTTGCGGCGGCAATGGCCTTTGCGGTGTCGGCGGCGCGGGAGAGGGGAGAGTACAAGATCTCGTCAATGTGCAGGCCGCTGTCCCGGACAAGCTCGCCCAGCTGCCGCGCCTGCTGCTGCCCGCGGGCGGTCAGCGGGCTGTCGGTCATGCCGCAGATCTTATTTTCTACGTTCCATACCGTCTCGCCGTGGCGGGTGAAATAGATATTATGCATAAAATTACTCCTTACAGCTTGTGCAGGGTGCCGTCCGGCAGCAGACAGACGGTGTCTCCCTCGTCGATGCCAAGACATGTCAGCTCCCTGTCCGGGTAGGGCAGAATACAGGCAGCCCCGGCGGCATCGGTCAGGGTCACATCGCACAGCACCGGCTGCCCGGCGGGCAGCTCCTCGCAGCCGTACAGCTGCTCGTCAATGCGCAGCACGCGGTATTCCGGCATGGTACAGCCCCTCCTTTGTGTTTTTCCTTATTATATAGCACCCGGGGGCTTTGGTGCAAGGGGGAGCGGACTGAGAGGGTTTATTCTCCCCCCGCTTGACAGCGACGCGGAGAAATTGTTACAATACAGTTACGACTGCAAACAACGCGGAGGGGTTCATGAATATTACGGAACTGCGGTATCTGGTAGCCATCATGAAATGGGGGTCGGTGTCGGCGGCGGCAAAGCAGCTGTACGCGGCGCAGCCCAATGTGAGCAAGGCGCTGAAGAATCTGGAAGAGGAATACGGGTTGCGCATCTTTGAGCGCTCCTCCACGGGCATGATCCCCACCGAGCAGGGCAAGCGGTTCATCCGGCAGGCGCAGCGGGTGCTGCAGCAGGTGGACGAGCTGAAGCAGGAGGCGCACCAGCAGCGCAGCTGCGCCGAGCTGCGGGTGGTGCTGACCCATGCCACCTACGCCTCCTATGCGGCGGTGGATTTTTTGCAGCAGGCAGCCCGCAGCGAGCAGCTGCGGGTGCATATCCGGGAGAGCGGTGCCATTGAAGCTTTGGATTTTGTGCTGCGGCAGGGCTACCACATAGCGCTGCTGCGCTATGCCGCCGAGGACGAGGACTATTATCTGCGCTACTGCCAGCGCCACGGTCTGCGGCAGGAGCCTATCATGGAGTTTTCCTACCTGCTGCTCACCAGTCAGGACAGCCCGCTGGCGCGGCGTCAGGTGCGCGAGCTTGACGAGCTGAACGATTACATCGAGGTGCTGCACGGCGACACTCATCTGCCCGGGGACGAGAGCACCGCTTCCCGCTTGGAGGTGAACCCCAACCGCCGCATCCATGTGTATGAGCGGTGCAGCCAGTTCTCCATTCTGCAAAACCTGCCCACGGCCTATATGTGGTCGTCCCCCATGCCGCAGCGTGCGCTGGAGCAGTACCATCTGGCGTTGCATAATTGCCCGGCGCAGAAGCAGCAGATGCGGGATGTGCTGGTGTACCCGGAGCGGGAGCCCTTGCAGCCGGAGGAGCAGCTGTTTGTGCAGTTGCTGCACAAACAGGCGGATGCCACCATCAAGGACAGCGGGTGGAAGAAGATTTGAAATGCGCGCCGCGTCTTCCGGGTTGCGGCACCCAGCATCCGCATCGTGCCTTGGGCGGCACGCACGTCTTGCTGGCCGCTGCCCCAACAACTCCTCTCTGTTTCCGCCGCAGGCGGCGGTCGTCGTTGTTGCAGCGGAAGAATTATTTATAATTAGAGCAATGTCGGGCAGCCTGCGGGCTGCCCGACATTGCATTTTCACGAGAGGGGGCGGATTTCTCTTTTTTCGTCCCAAATTCCACGTTTTGGGGAGAAAATCGCAAACGATTAAGCAAAGTGCACAAAAAGGCGGCGCAAAGTTTGGCGGGGGCGGGTTTGACCGTTCCCGGGAGAAAATTTTTAAGAAACAAAACGACGAATTAAAACGTGTTATCGCCACAAAATAAAAGTTTGCGCAAACAAATAAAATAAGCGGCCATATACTTTTTGATATGGGAACTATACCTAAAAAATATTAACACAATTATGAAAAAGGTGTTAACATGAAGCCAGAGATCGGTCATAGCCGCAGTATGGCATAAGCTGTCGGCGGCTGAAATTCAAAAGGAGGTTTCTGGTATGATTAGTTTCTTACTGTGTCTGGCACTTCTGATCGTAGGCTACTTTGTCTATGGTAAGATCGTGGACAACACGTTCGGACCGGACGACCGCGAAACTCCTGCTGTGCGCATCAACGATGGCGTTGACTACGTTGTGATGCCCCAGTGGAAGCTGTTCCTCGTCCAGCTGCTGAACATTGCAGGTCTGGGCCCCATCTTTGGTGCACTGCAGGGTGCTCTGTGGGGTCCCGTGGTGTTCCTGTGGATCACCTTCGGCACCATCTTTGCCGGCGGCGTACATGACTACTTCTCCGGCATGATGAGTGAGCGCAATGAGGGCGCTTCCATCGCCGAGGTCACCGGCCGCTATCTGGGCCCCGTGATGCAGAACATCATGCGTGTGTTCTCTGTGGTGCTGCTGATCATGGTCGGTACCGTGTTCGCAGTCGGCCCCGCAGGCCTGATCGTTACCCTGTGCAAGAACGGCGGTATGTCCGGTCTGCTGACCACCACCCTGTTCTGGCTGATCATCATTCTGGTGTACTACTTCATCGCAACCTTTATCTCCATTGATGCCATCATCGGTAAGATCTACCCTGTGTTCGGCATCTGCCTGATCATCATGGCTGTGGGCGTTATCTTCGGTATCTTTACCAACCCCGCCTACACCATCCCCGAGATCTGGGCAAACTTCAGCAATATGCATCCCTCCAACACCCCCATCTGGAGCTTCATGTTCATCACCGTTGCCTGTGGTGCTATCTCCGGTTTCCACTCCACCCAGTCGCCTCTGATGGCTCGCTGCATGAAGAGTGAGAAGCAGGGTCACTTCGTATTCTACGGTGCAATGGTCAGCGAGGGCATCATTGCTCTGATCTGGGCTGCTGCCGGCTGCGCACTGTACACCATCACCGATGGCAAGATGGTCGGTCTGGCCGAGGCTCTGGCTGCCGGTCAGTCTGCCGCTATCTACGACGTCTGCCTCAAGACCATGGGTAATGTCGGCGTGGCACTGGCTATGATCGGTGTCGTTATCTGCCCCATCACCTCTGGTGATACTGCATTCCGTTCCGCTCGTCTGACTCTGGCCGACTGGCTCAAGATCGATCAGGACAGCTACGCAAACCGCCTGAAGCTGTGTGTCCCCGTGCTGGGCGTTGGTGCTTTCCTTGGCATCGGCAACGCACTGGGCTTCATCAACTACACCGTCATCTGGCGTTACTTCAGCTGGACCAACCAGACGCTGGCTATGATCGTCCTGTGGGCTGCTTCCATGTACCTGTTCAAGGAGAAGAAGAACTTCTGGATCACCGCCGTGCCTGCTACCTTCATGAGCGCTGTGTCCTGCACCTACTTCGTGCTGGCTCCCGAGTGCCTGGGCAAGATGATCAACACCTATGCGGACGGCAAGCTGGTGGCTTACAACACCGCCGTTGCTTACCCCATCGGCATCGTCTTTGCCATCGCAATGCTGGCTCTGTTCCTCCATGCTACCAAGAAGAGCTCTACTTCCAAGGCATAAGGAACTGACGGCTCCATATTTCCGTAAGTAACTTGCGCCCGCCGCTGCCTGACCGTACAGCGGCGGGCGCTGTTTTTTAAAAATCAAGGCTTGCAATTGCCCCCGTCCCGTGGGAAAATAGGGGCGTAGAATTTAAAGCAAAGAAGGGAACTACCCATGATTTTCAAACCCGCACAGCTGGGCATGGCAAAGCTTGACCCGCAGGAGCTGGAGGCAGACAAAAAAGCCTGCCGGAAGATCGGCCCCTGCGGCGTAGGCAAAAAGGCGCTGTACCTGAACAGCTTTTACATCGACCGCCGCTATTATCTGCCCTACGGCAGCATCACCCGGGTGTTCAAGCGGGTGGCTATGAGCTCCGGCGGCTTTTCCGGCAAGGGCGTGTTTGCCTCCATGGCGTATCTTGTGGTGGAGTACGACGGCGGCAAGCAGAAGCAGTGCAACTTCAAGGACGAGCGGGACGTGGACGCCCTGCTGGAAGTGCTTGCCAAGGAGCAGCCGCAGCTGCATCTGCTCAGCGCCGCCGGTGAGCAGGCGCTGGAGAAAAAGGCTGCCGAAAAGGCCGCCCGCAAGCTGCCGGAGCTTTCCGAGGACGCGCAGCACAGCCTTACCGTGCTGCGCCGGGCAAAGGAGTATCTGGACGCAAAGCCGGAGCTTTCCGCCGAGCTGAGCGCTGCCCAGCGCCGCAAGCGTGCGCAGCTGCAAAGCAAACCGGTGTACCGCTATGTGGCGCTGGCCATCTTTGTGCTGGGCGTTGCGGCTGCGGCCTACGGTCTGTATTCCGTGTTCAGCCACACCGGCAGCTACGGCGTGTACTTTGCGCTGTTCGGCTTTGCCGCCATCTTCCTGTTTTCCAGCTACAATATGCTGCCCACCGCCCACAATAACAACAACGCCATCATGAAGCGTGCTGAAAAGGCCGAGGCAGCCATGGCAGAGTATGTCAAGCACTACCCCCACGGGGCGTTCCCGGTGAAAAGCTGGTACGCCCACCCCATCGTGCTCAAGCAGATGATGGACGCCGTGGAGGAGGGCCGCGCCGTCACCGTGCCCGAGGCACTGGATGCAGTCAAGGCACGCCTGAAATCCTTGAACGCGGACGTGGAGGTGGAGCAGGAGGAATATGACGAGGTGGTGGTCATCAAGGCCCTGTTCCTCAACCACGATTATCAGTAAAATAGTTGAAAAAGTCCCCCGGGAAGATCCGCAGATTTTCCCGGGGGATAATTTTTAGATCAGTGCCTCCATCCGCAGCGGGTCGGGGTGATGGGCGTATTTCTGCTTGGCGATCTCGATAAAGGACTGCACCTCCAGCCGGGGTGCGTGGCGCATAGCGGCGATCTCCACCGTCACCGGGGGAAAATCCAGCAGCGGCACCTTGACGATGCCCGGGATCACCGCCGTGGACAGGCAGGGCACAATGGACATGGCGGTGCCCATCTGGATCATGATCAGCGCACCCTCAAAGCTGGGGGTGATCTTGCTGCAATCCACCCCCACCTGCGCCAGCTGCTCCAGCGAAGGTCCCTGACAGGCGGACAGAAAGCTGTCGAACGCGCCGGAGGACACCACGCTCTGCCCCTTCAGGTCTGCCAGATGCAGCGCCCGCCGGTCGGCAAGGGGAGAGTTTGGGTTCATCAGCACATGGTAGCCCAGGGCGAACAGGGGCGTAAAGGAGATGTCCCGGTCGCGGGAGTGCTCGGTGGCGTAGAAGAAGCCGATATCCAGCTGCCCGGAGCGCAGCTGTTCCAGCGGGCGGCGGTTGTCCTGCGGCACAACGTCTACGCAGGCGTTGGGAAACTGGTGCTGGAATTGGGCCAGAATGCTGGAAAAGGTGCTGTAATCGAACAGCTGCCGCAGCCCGACGGTCAGGCGGGAGCGGTCGGCGTCCTGAATATCCTGCGCCTTCTTCAGCGCCTGCCGCCCAAAGCTGGTCATCTGCACCATGTCCAGATAAAAGGACTGCCCGGCAGCGGTCAGCTTGGTGCGGCGGGTGGTGCGCTCGAACAGGTGCAGCCCGGTCTCCTTTTCCAGCGCATTGATCTGGTAGGTGATGGCGGGCTGGGTGGTGAACAGCCGCTCGGCGGCGGCGCTGAAATTCAGCTCCTCTGCTACGGCAATAAAGCACTCCAACTGGTAAATCGTCATAGAACGGCGCCCCTCCTTGTGTAAAAAGCTGGTCATCTTTATTATACAGGATTCCGCACAGGCCGTAAAGGGAAAACGATCTATAAAGAGATTTGATAAATTCTGACACAAATTTGTATTTCACACCGGGGCAAAACTTTGCTATAATCGTATCAATGTTCAAAATGCACGAAGGAACAGGAAAAACGCAAAAAAGAAGAGAAAAGAAAAAGAAAGGCGAACCTTATGGCTAAGATCTCTCGTCGCAACTTTATGCGCGGTGCCGCTGTGGGCACCATGGGCGCAGCTGCTGCCGGTCTGCTGACCGCCTGCGGCAACTCCGCTTCCAGCACCACCGGTGCTCCCGCTTCCTCCGCAGCTTCCTCTGCTGCTTCCTCCGCTGTGACCAAGCCCTCCTCCCCGGTGGACGGCAAGTACGTCACCAAGGCGATGGGTCACGAAAGCTGGGTGCACGTTGCCACCACCTTCTTTGACGGCAAGATCACTGCCTGTGAGGTGCTGTCTCACGAGGAGACCATCGGCATCGGCAACTATGCCTGCTCCCGCATCCCCGCCGCCATCGTCGAGCACCAGAGTGTCAACGTGCCCAACCTGCGCGGCTCCTCCATCACCTCCATGGCTGTCAAGGCAGCTGTGAAGGAGGCCATCGAGCTGGCCGGTTATAACGTGGACGACTTCTCCAAGGAGGTCACCATCGCTGCTTCCAACGAGGTCATCGAGGAAGAGGCTGATGTCGTCATCATGGGTGCCGGCACCTCCGGCCTGACCTGCGCCTGCCGCCTGCTGGAGGCCGGCTACAGCGTCATTCTGGTGGAGAAGCGCGATATCCCCGGCGGCTCCATGTCCATGACCTACGGCGGCGTTGCCACCGCAGGCTCCAAGCTGCAGTACAACTACGATGTGGACGGCAGCTTCCGCAGCTCTGCCATGGGCACGCTGGAGGGCATGATGAACTTCTGGCAGACCATGGAGAAGTACCACCGCACCGAGTTCTTCAACGGTGAAATGCCCTACATGACCAAGCAGTACACCGTCGCCGGTGATCTGGTGGACTGGATGGCAGGCATCGGCATCGGCTTCAACACCATGGGCAACTACGAAAGCGCTACCCAGTACGGCGCTTCCACCCCGTATCTGGCACCCGGCTGCTACGAGGGCGGCGCAGGCTACGCCATGATGTTCATGGCACAGCGCGTGGAGAAGTACGAGAAGGGCAAGATCATCTACTCCACCAGCGTCACCGACCTGATCAAGGACGAAAGCGGCCGTGTTGTGGGCTTCCACGCCAAGGGCGAAAACGGCGCAAGCTATACCCTGCGCGGCAAGGCGGTCTGCCTTGCCTCCGGCGGCTTTGCCAAGAACCCCGAAATGCTGAAGAAGTACAGCCCCGACTACGCCGACTTCTTCTTCAATTGCGCCTCTAGCATGACCGGCGAGGGCATCCAGATGGGTATCGACGCCGGCGGCTATGTGGAGTGCGAGAACCGCGCTCTGCCCGCCTTCCTGTCCAGCTACAAGAGCAAGTTCGAGCTGGCCTTCATCCACCAGTCTGCCCCCGGCATCATGGTCAACATCAAGGGCGACAACATCGGCAACATCGTCTCCGATAACCACTACACCATGGCCAAGGCAAAGCTGAACAAGGACAACGGCGACACCTTCTACTATGTGTTCGACGAGTCCTCTGCCGTCAAGCTGCGCGACAGCGAGTCCTACGGCTTCAACGGTTACGTTGCTATGTTCGAGAAGGGCGAGGCTGTGCACTACGACAGCGTGGAGAAGGCCTCTGAGGAGCTGAACCTGCCCAATCTGGCAGACGCCATCGAGGCCAACAACGCCGCCGCTCTGGCTGGCGAGCCCGATGAGTTCGGCCGCCGCAACTGCCCCTACATCGAGACCCGCGACGGTCTGTGGGCCATCCGCGTTGACCCCACCTTCTACCTGACCACCGCAGGTCTGGCCATCGACACCGATTGCCACGTCCTGACCGAGGACAAGAAGGCCATCCCCGGCCTGTACGCTGCCGGCGACGTCTGCGGCTCCATCGAGGAGAAGGACGCCAAGCAGTACGGCATGGGCTTCGACGCCGCTCTGACCTACGGCTACATCATGGGCGAGACCCTGAAGAAGGAGATCTGAGCTGCGCTCTGACCCCCTGACAAAAGCATAAATAAAGGGCTGCTGCACAAACCGTGCAGCAGCCCTTTTTATATCATATTTCCTTTTACGCCGCCGCGGGCTTGCGGAAGATGGCCATTGCACGCTTGTAGCAGCTGGCAAAATAGGCAATCTCCGCCAGTGCGGTCAGGATCCAGCTGCACGGGTACAGCAGGTACAGCGCCGGGATGGTGTGGAAGTGGGCAAAGATGGTGTACACCCAGATCACCCGGAATACGCACGAGCCCAGCACCACGATGACGGTGGGCACCACCGTCTTGCCCAGCCCGCGGGAGGCGGCGATGGTGCAGTCCATAAAGGCCGAGATGCCGTAGGCAAAGGCCATCACGGCTACACGCTTCATGCCGGCATCAATGACCGCCGCTTCGGTGGTGAACAGCGCAAGGAAGGCCGGCCCGCAGAAGAACAGCGCCGCGCCCAGTACAAGCCCCACGCCGAATGAGTAGCCCAGACTGATGAAGTAGCTCTTCTTCACCCGGTCAGGCCGTCCCGCGCCGTAGTTCTGGCTCATAAAGCTGGCGCAGGCCATGTAGAAGGCCGCCATGCAGTCGTAGATCAGCCCATCCGCGTTGGCGGCGGCGCTGTTGCCCTTGACCATCAGAGAGTCAAAGGAGTTGACGCCCGCCTGAATGAACAGGTTGGCAATGGCAAAAATGGCGTTCTGCAGCCCGGCGGGTACGCCCAGTGCAAGGATGCTCTTGGCTTGCACCGGGTCCAGCTGTAATTTATGTAGGTCCAGCGCGTAGCAGTCCTGCACCCGGGTCAGCGCCCGCAGGATCAGAAATGCCGAAACGCACTGGCTGATGGCGCTGGCCAGCGCCACGCCCACCACGCTCAGATCGCACACGATGACAAAGAACAGGTTCAGCGCAATGTTCAGGGCACCGGCAATAGAAAGGTAGAGCAGCGGCTTTTTGGTGTCGCCGATGGAGCTGAACACCGCGTTGCCGAAGTTGTACAGCGCCAGCGCCGGCATACCCAGAAAATACACCCGCAGATACAAGATCGCGCCGGGCAGCAGATCCTCCTTGGTGTTCAGCAGCCGCAGCATGGCGGGGGAGCCCAGCAGGCCGATGAGCAGCAACGCCACACCGGCAACAGCGCTGATGATGGCCGCCGAGTGGACGGTCTTTTCCACGTCCTTGGGGTGGCGCGCGCCGTAAAAACGCGCCACCAGCACGTTGATGCCGTTGCTCAGACCGATGAGAAAGCCGGTGAACAGGGTCACCAGCGTGCTGGTGGAGCCCACAGCGCCCAGCGCCGTAGACCCGGCAAAGCGCCCCACCACCGCCACGTCCGACATATTGAACAGCACCTGCAGCAGGTTGGAAAGCGCCAGCGGCAGACTGACCAGAAAGATCTGCTTGGCCAGAGGGCCTTCCGTCAGCGTATTCGTTTGAGAACTCATACTTTTTTCCTTTATCCTATACATCCTAACCGTACCCGCGCACACCGGGGCACAGCCTCTATTATAAGGCACTGCGCTGCTTTTGCAAGATGGATTCGATAAAATAATAAAAAGGACTGCTGCACATAACCTGTGCAGCAGTCCTTGGTGCAGTAAAGCAATCCAAATCCGAACCATTTTCCTTTGATGCGGCTTGGGCCGCTTCCTCAAACGTGATGGTCTGTGTACCTTCTTTATAGTTAAAGGTTATCAAAACCTTATCATCGTACAGATAAATCGAATTGATGAACGTATCCACCAACGCTTGCCGCTGGTCTTTCAGGCTCATGTCCAATTTACGGAACCTCATCAGCCAGAAACGGATAAATTCCTCTTTGATCTTGGGCTTTGCCAGCTTTTCTTCCGCAATGCGGGCTTCAAGCTCTCGCTTGGTTTCTTCGAGCTGCTCCAGCCGCTCCTTGGTGGAACTAGTGAGGATTCCGGCCTGAATCGCGTTGAGCATATTCTGGATACCCGATTCCGCATCCCGGAGCTGCTTCTCATAGAGGGGAAGATTGGTGTTCTCCCGGTCTTGCAGCTCCATGACCTTGGCAATGATGGATTCCATGGCGGCATCGTCCCGGACAAGCTGCATGGTCTGGTTGACCACCAGATCTTCGAGCCACTGTTTGCGGACGGTTTTCTTCTTGCAGCCCTTCTTCTTTTTGACCGTGGCACATTTATAGTAGCGGTGGACTTCTCCCGTCCGGCTTGTGCCGCTTTCGCCAAACATCAGCGCACCGCAGCAACCACAGTGCAGCTTGGTTGTCAGCAGGTAATCGTCCTCTGCCTTTCTTCGGGCAGGGGCTTTCTTGTTTTTGGCAATCTTTTCCTGCACATCATCGAACAGTTCCAGCGGCACGATGGGCGGAATCGCATCCGGCACGACCACATCCCGGAATTTCAGTTCTCCGATATAACGCCGGTTTTTGAGCATGTGCTCCACGCTGTTGTAAGTAAATTCGCCTCCGACCGGGTTCTTGATGCCGTTTTCATTCAGCCAGTCCCGAATCTCTTTCATCGTGAGGCCATCCCGATACTTCGTGAACGATTCCAGCACGAAAGGGGAGGCAAGCGGGTCGATGTGAAATTTCCGCTCGGAATCCAGCGTATATCCAAACGTTCCACGACCACCGTTGCAGCGGCCTTTCAGGATGTTCTCTGTCTGTCCACGGACAACCTTTTCGGCAAGGTCGGCAGAGTAGTATTCTGCATAGCCCTCCAGAACCGATTCCAGAATGATACCCTCTGGCCCCTCGGAGATGATCTCCGTAGCCGACATGAGCTTGACACCGTTCTTCTTCAGCTGGGTCTTATACCGGGCACTGTCGTAGCGATTCCGGGCAAAGCGGTCAAGTTTCCAGACCAGAACAATATCAAACAGCTTCTTGTCGCTGTCCTTTATCATCTGTTGGAATTGAGGGCGATTATCCGTCTTGGCAGAGATGGCGCGGTCAATGTAGTGCTTGACGATAGTGATGTCATTCTTTTCGGCATAGGCCGTGCATTCACGAATCTGGCCTTCGATGGATTCTTCGCGCTGGTTATCACTGGAATAGCGGGCGTAGATCACAGCGGTCATGGCAAGCACCTCTCTTTACACGTCATTGAACGGTGGAGCGTTCTTTCAAAGCACTGTTTCGTATAATGTATATACCATGTTTTGATGGAGAAATCAAGACTTTTTATTATCTTCAGTTTTTCTTTTTGAACAATTGACCCAACAGCCACCCCTCTCGTTGAAATGAGGTGACTGTTGGGCCGACTTGCTCGGATTCCTTTATTCTTCGTTTAGCTGGACGATGGTATTATAAAAGATTTTGTTTGGAATAACGACTTGAAGAACACCCTTTTTCAAAAGTGCTTCTATGCGTTTCATGACATACCAGTCACTTACCGGAGCAGAAATCGCTTTTAATACGTCTGCGGTAAGTTCACCAACCGAAATAGGAATTCTCGATACTAAACTAATAATTCTCTGGTCGAAATAATCTATGTTAACGCTTTTAACATCGTTCGCATGCCAAATACGCATGGAGGTGTTTTCGTTTAATAGCTTTCCCCATCTTTTGGCATACTCAGTAATAGTTTCTTCCGTCAAATACTTTTGTGAGATCTTATCGGTTTTCCCTTCCATAAATTCTTTCAGACCTTCTCTGGATGCAAGCAAAATTCTATTTGTACCATACTTTGCTGCATAGTAACAAATATAATAAATGCCGCACCAACAATCGGCAGAACTCCTGACCCAAACACGCAGTGGCTTATGATTTATCATATCACATTGAACCGCATTCGCTGTACCATGATATTTCGACCACAGTTGTCTAGCTTCAATTTGGCTGTCAGGATAATATTCTGAAAGGCAATTCACGAATTGTTTGCAACGATATTCTGAATCGCAAGCATATTGAAGTTCTCCCATTGATAACATAAACGGAAACAACTTTACACTTTCGACGATGCCTAAAGCTGCTAACATATTGACATCACTGGGTTCAAAAACAATTTCATCCATAGCTGGTCAAAATCATAATTTCGGGATGGTAACTTGTGTAGTTGCACTCCAATAGATTGGTTTGCTTGAGCCAACCACTCCAAAATAACACCCAACGCTGCAATCAAGATAAGTTCCAACATCATAGAAGTCATATGTATAGGTTGTATTATATATACTTTGTTCTGGAACTAGTGCTGTCGTTGAAAATGGGCAGCTTCGTTCGATGTTATCGGAATAGCTCGTGTAGTAATCCGTTCCTGAAACATTTTTTATTAAATCCGGGCCAATACCGACGGTAGTTCCACTCATATAAAAGCCCAATCCATTGGCCTTTGTATAAAGAACTCTCCATGTTCCATCAATATACGATACAACTCTTGAGCCGTCTGTATTAGAAACAGGAATGCGCATTGGAACCTCGGCCAAAACATAAAATCCGAGATTCTCTTGTTCTTGCACAGAAAGATTGAGAAGTTCTTCTATCGAATAATCATCGATCTTTCTCTTATTTCCAGTTGCAAATGCTGGCTGAATGGTCAGGAGAAATAAAACCGTGACCAATAGAATGGAAATCAGCCGTTTGATTTTGTTAGTCTTAGTATACTGCCTCCTAATTTATTTTTTTTCTTCACTCAATACACTAAAGCTCCATTGGAATCACCTTCATTAAATTTTCCCCTTCAGGTGTATACTCCTCGGCAAATAAATGTGAACCATACAAATGCTGAAACTACTAGAATACTGCTGGAATAGAAAATATTGTGACCTTACACTGCTTTGGGTGATTACTTTGCTTTCCTTCATTGAATAGCTAGAACAACAGCTACTATCAAGAACAAAGTTGAAAGCCCAAGCTGAACCCATGCAATTTTTTCGTTTTCGGCATTGTTACAGCCTTTGGAGGATACTGCCACTTGGATATAATGCACTGCTACGATTCCATATGAGAAAAACAAAGAAGCCCAAGCATAAGGTACTGCGCTTTTATCTGTCAATCGGACAAGATTACTAGTCCATACTGAAATGCAGCCCCAAAGGGCAAAAGGAGCAATAAGAAAAAAGTTGCTTTTGCCTTTTTTCATTCTTAGCCTCCCACAGCTTGATGGTACGATTTTGTAGTATCCATAAGGTGTCCACCGGAATCATACGAATACAAAATATCATGATAGCAATGGGTATAGTAGCTATTATCATATGCGAAATGGACTTCATACAGCGATTGATTTATAACAACTTTCGATGGAGAAGTAGCTAGAACCACACTAACCAAAAAGGATCCAACCGTAACAGCAGTGCTTCCCGGCAAGTGCAACCCAGTAATTAAAAGGCTTGCTGCAGTTTCAACTCCACCAATCTCAATTTGCGCAATCGCCGTATTGTCAATTGTATAGCTGAGATTTGATACAAATATATGCTTATACTGTGATCCTGTAACATCACTTCCAACAGTGGCTCCCCTTGTTTGAGGCATAGATTTTGAAGTTGCTAATTTCAAAAAGACATCATAGCTTTGATTGGTCAATTTGCTTTTTTTCGTTTTTTGGGCTTTCGTATAGACAAGTTCACCTGTACCATCTTCTTTAACGCTCCGGTTCAAGGTAACATTTTGTCCATCAATATCAGTAAAGCGAGTTACTTCAATGATCGTATTTTTATCTATTTTGTAGGACACTTGCACAGTTCTTGCAACAGTAGCCACCAAATTTTCACGGTCGCTTTTAGAAATAATTTTTGTTTTACTGATTGCACTGTCTGCAAAAGCCGTTGTCATTGGCAAATTTTGTAAAGCGGCTACTGTTATGCCTAAACATAAAGTTTTCAAGAATTCTCTTCGAGATACATCTTTCATATTCTATCGCCGTAAGTTTTTTGATGAATTTTCTTGTACTCATGATCACAT
>OLSB01001336.1_pt1 | contig 24204 bp, 17 predicted proteins | sample 1672071 | NCBI WGS metagenome assembly OLSB01 (sample SAMEA3136642, study PRJEB25190) | human gut metagenome | biome: human gut; feature: human-associated habitat; material: faeces | place: Austria | collected 2013 | reverse complement strand
AACAAAGCAGAATACTGAGTTGCATTTCTAAACATTTTAACAATATCACAACCAACAGCAGTAGACATAACAGTTACTGTTGAGTTAACTGCTGTGCCGTTGTAAGCAGCTGACACTCTGTAAACTCCAGGATTTAAATTAATATTCATTGAAGCCATACCGCTTTCATTAGTGTATTTAGTATAATTCACACCATTGACAGCAAATACAATTGATGCATTAACAATTGGATTTCCCTGACCGTCAATTAAAGTAGCTATAAGCTTATCTTTTCCACCCTTAAATTTAATAACTTCATTAACATTTAACTTAAATTCTACAGTAATTACTGTTATGTTTTTAATCAAAGTATTAGAATCATATTTATCATCACCGCTGTAAGTAATTTCAACACTATGATTTCCACAAGTTAAATTATTAATAACCACTTCAGCATGACCATTACTTACAACAGCAATTTCTTTTTTGCCATCTACACTGACAATTACAGTTCCAGTTGCATCTTTAGGTAAAACAACATATACACTTAAATCATTGCCGCCTACATTCATATCAACTTCAATATCAGGGAAATATTTGTTTACTCTAAAAGTTGCATTGGCTGATGCTGAACAGTATAAATCATCCCCACCATATTTGGCCATAACATCATATGTTCCGCCAGCCAAATCAGCTACAGACAATATAGCACAATTATCTTTTATTAAAACCGGATACTCCTTATTGTTGATAACAAATATTATTTCCCCTGTTGGTCCATCAGTAATTTCTGCCTTGATGGTTGCATTAGATCCGACATAAACATCTTCAGAAGTTAAAGTTATAATAGCAGGGAATTTGTTAACTGTTAAATTGTTTAGAGCTTTTGACGGAGCATAATATCCATTACCTTCAAAGATTACTTCAATCAAATGAGTTCCCGCCCCCAAATCAGAAGCAGATATTGAAACATTGCCAAATTCATCACTGACTTTATTCCAAACTTTATCACCTAATTTAATTATAATATCCATTCCAGCTAATGCATTTCCATGAATATCTGTTAATGAAATTGTATAACTTTCATTTATAAATAATTCCTTGTCTTTAACTACAATTACAGATGGATATGCATCAGGACCATTATTATACACATTATTTGATTTTGAAGCATTAACAGAATTATCTCCAAGTAATTTACCTGATACCAAATAATTATCAGTAACTGTATTTACCTGAATATTACGTTTATCAATCATTACTGTATAATCACCATTGGCAATTATTGTATTGTTATATGCTTCCAATTTAGAATATTTTACACTGTTTTTATCTCCAGTGATTAAAATTCCAGTATTTGCTCCTCCAAGAGCATCTCCACCAGTAATAGTTCCAATTCCACTTCCTAAAGAGTTAATTGTATTATTAAATACTTTAAGATTTTTGGAAGATGATATGATACCCATTGTAATATTGCCTTTTGAAGTTATTGTATTTCCTGTAACTTTTTCATCATTTCCCATAAGCTCCATAGCATAAGCAGTATGTGCATTAGCCAGTATGGTATTGTTTATATAATCAACATTAACGGCACCATAGATTGCCTGTGAGTATATTCCATAAACAACATCTGCCGCTTCAACACTAACAGAATTATTTAATAATTTACCGGTGACAGGACCGTCTACTTCAACGGCATTTGCATAGTAATAGTCACATTTTGAATTAATTATATTGTCTGCAACATTTATGTTTAAACATCCCACAACATTATAATCACTGTCCATCATACTGACAAATTTCAAAGCATAGGTATAATTATGTCCAGTTACATTAATCATATTTGATTTAACAACCGGGTTTTTAGAAGCTCTTATTAAAATTCCCTCAATAGTGTCAAACATTCCACTGAAACTGGTGTAGGAGTTTGTAACCCTATTATTCAGGACTTTAACATCATCACTATTATCTATAAAGACTGCTGCACTGTAAGTTATAGCCGCATAAGTAATCTTATCATAATCAATTGCAAGAGAAGGCATTTTGGCATTGATTGTGTTATTTTCAATTATAGCCCCCCTGCAATCATCAATATGAACTGGATGATTAAGGGTTTTACCTTTGCTTTGACCGGAGTATGTGACAGTGTTATTAATTAACTGTAAATTACCTGCTCCATTGGCATAAACAGCTATTGCATCAGATGTACCTGCATCATTGAAATTAACTAATGAATTTTTAACAACAACATCAACAGCATTTGCCACATAAATTCCGTAATCCTGTTTATTTATATTGATTGTAAAGTTATCAACAGATATGCCATTGCCTATCAGCTCCAGATAGATATCATTTAAAGCAGCTGAATTGGTACCTTTAATATTAACAGCTCTGTCAATAGTAATTGCATTTACTCCAAGACCGCTAAATGAACCTGAAAATATTAATTCATTGGCATCAATACTTTCTTTAAGCATACCATTATTATCAAAGAAATCGAAAAATGTTGAATTAGTTACTATTAATGAAGTTGAAACAACTTTAAGAACAGCTTTACCCATACTTTGATTATAAACACCGTTAACATCCATATATTTTGCAATTATATTATAACTGCCTTCAGCATAATTGTTTGATAAAACCAAAGTGGCTATGCCATTTTTAACATCAGAACTGCCTACCAATTTATCATTAATATAAAACTCAACAGAACCCATAGGGATGTTGTTTCCGATTGTATCTTTTATAAGGGCTGTTAAATTTATATATCTTCCTAAATTAACCGTAGTATCATTTATACCAAGTGTTGTGTCTGTTTTATCAGAATATAAATAAATGGACTGATTATCAACAGTAGCTAAAATAACAGTTACCTTTTCAGGAATTGTGTACTCAACATTATACTGATTATTAAATGTTTCAGTAGGTGTTATGATTGTTGTGGGACGTGCAAATACTAATATTTTATCCAATTTAGACCAGTCATTTAAAGTATCCAAAGCCACAGTTAATAAAACATTATTTCCCTGAGCTAATGGAGTATCATTAGTAAATGTCATTACAATCCATTTTGAAACTATTTCGCCATTTACAAATGCAGACGGATCATCATTAGTTCCCCACCAGTTATTGTCAGCAGTTATCCGGGCAGTAACATAGTTGCTAATTCCTTTGTAAATAGCTATGTCTCCATTATTGACTAAAGCAGAATATGATATATCCAAGGTTGAACCCCTAATATAAATCGCTCCAGCCACATCATCCTTATTGTTTTCAAATACTGAATCAGAAATATCCAGTTTACCTATTCTTTCAGTGTTGCCTCCAATAAAACAAATTGCTCCCCCACCATAATCTTCAGGTGAATTAGCAGAATTATTGACGAATCTGGAATTTGTAATTTTTATTCCGTCAATAAGCTGAAGGGCATAAATAGCTCCGCCGGCAAAGTTTTTGGAAACAGAATTTGAAATAAATGAACAGTTGTCAATTACTATTTGCCCGCCAACTGCCTGAGCATAAATAGCTCCTCCTGCATGGTCATTATATCCTGAAGCTTCATTATCCTTAAATACAACATTCTGGAATTTAATATTGCATTCAGATGTACTGAACTTATCAATGAAAATAGCCCCACCAATTGTTGCTTTGTTATTAGCTATTGTAGCATTGATTACTGTTAAATTACCTACATTATAGATAGCTCCTCCATTTCTGCTGGATTTTGAGTTGGATAATGTAGTATTGATTAATGTTAAATCACCTGCATTTCCAATTAAAGCTCCGCTTTCACTTAAAGTTCTTCCATTTGAAAAGTTAATATTTTTAATTGTTACGTTTCCTTCAAGAATATAGAAAACACGGTTAACATCTGCTCCAGTAAGAGTTACACTGCCTTTCCCAGTAATATTGTAATTTCCATCGATTTTTACATTCATGACAACATAAGTTCCATTAAGAATTACAATATTGCCATTTTTATTAATGGAAAGTGCCTTTTCAATAGAAGCTACTGGAGACTCTTTGGATCCGTCATTTGTATCTTTACCCTCAGTTGAAACATAAGTTGTTCCATTATAATAATTTGCATTCAAGTCCAGATTGATTGTTTCATTATCAAATTTAACAACAATAACATTTGCTGTTTGAGTTAAAACACTGTATTTTGAAATAGCCACCCCATTAGAAATAATTGCATCAGTTTTAGTCAAATAGCCAGTTTCTGTATTAAAACTAACAACCAATCCATCAAATACATGATTATCTGAAATACTTCCATTTTTACCGTCTTTTGTAATATAGTAATTCAAATTGGCTTCAATGTCAAACTGATCATAAAGAACAGGAATTCCCCTGTCATCATAAGTTGCCTGTAAAATAATCCAGTTGTCTATGTCAACTCCGTCACCTGCAATATCATTTGGATTTTTGTTGGAACCCCACCAATTAGTATTTGCAGTTACATAAATACCATTGGACCTGGTTCCATGCTGAATAACAGTATTATTTCCATTATTAAAAATAGCGCAATTATTTATATTTAAGGTAATATTTGAAGTAGCTGAAGAAGACTTATCATTATAAACTGCACCATTGGTATTATTATAAATTCTTGAATTGGTTATAATCAAACTAGCACCGGCACTGGATAAATCCTGATTTATAATAGCTGCTTTAGTGCCTGTATTGTTGACTATTGTAGTGTTATCTACTGTAATTTCACTTCCATAATTCTGAATTGCACTTGGATAATAAGTTGCCTTGTTAAATCCAATAATAGAATTTGTAATATTTACATTAGATGTTCTGGCATAAACAACAGCATTATTAGCCGTATTGTTGTAGAAATTACAGTTATCGACAATTATATTTGCATTTTCACCAAAAAATGCTCCTCCCAATTTAGCAGTATTATTGAAAAATTTTGAATTTTTGATTGTTAAATCAGAATTATATGATTGAATTGTTCCGTCAGCAAGAGCATAATTTGAGTAAAATTCACAATTGTCAACAGTTAATTTTGATGAAGCAGCATTATAAATAGCTGATCCTCCTTTATTCCATCCTGATTTAACAGTATTATTGTTGTTATATAATTTGGAATTAGTAATTACAACATACCCTTTATTAGTGTTATAAATAGCACCACCACTTGCTGCTGTGTTTTCATATAAATTAAGAAAGTCCAAATAAAGATCAGCACCATTATTGTAAATAGCACCACCGTCTTTAGTGTTAACTGCATTTTTAATATTTAAATTTTTTAAATAAACAGTATTTCCTGAATTGATAGTAAAAACTACTCCTGAAGCATTACCGTCAATAACAACATTTCCTTCACCGGTTATATTTAAGTCTTTATTTATGAGAATATTATTTTCAATGTAGTTTCCCTGAAGAATAACTATTTTACCAGCAACTGCAAGTTCAATTGCTTTAGCTATTGTTTTAACCGGACTTAATTTAGATCCTTCATTTGAATCATCACCGTCAGCAGATACATAAACAGTATCCAAATCTTTAGTTACAATTGTAATATTTGCTTTTTGATTATCTAATGTTGCACAAACAATATTTTCTCCATCTTTAACCACATAATCTATTTTAGCCAGTCCTTTTTCAACAGCCACAGCTTGTTTGGTTCCATCCGGGAATTCAAAAGTAACATTTCCATAATCTGGAAGTTTATCATTTAAGATATATATGTTGCCTTCACTGTCTTTATATTTATTTAATCCGACTGCAACTGTAATTGTGCTTCCAGGATTTATATTGGTTGATGGAGTATAATCCATATCCAAAATAACCCATTTATTAACTGGATTTTTTGCATCTTTAACTAATGTAGTAAAATCAGGATTATCGCTTCCCCACCAGTTGTAATCATAAAGGCTTGTTCCTCTTGAACCTCCATTTACAATAGTGTTTCCATAGTAATCACTATTATTTGTGAAAATTGAATGAGTTACATTAATATAGGAATTAACTTGCTGAATAATACCTATTGCTCCATTAATACCCTTATTATTTGCAAAAACGCAATTTGTAATGTTAAATAATATGTCTGTTGTCATACCAACACGTATAACTACACCGTATTTGTCGGATGTTGATGTAAACATTCCTTTAGCATCTAAAGTATTGTTAATAAAACGACAATTATTAATTCTGAAATCTGCTCCAATATTACTTGCTCCTATAATTCCACCAGTATTAGCAGTAGAATAAAAGTTTTCAAAAGTACAGTTTTCAATTAATGTATGAAATTTATTTCTAGAAAATGACAAAATAGAATTACCATATTTACCATTAATAAATTTGGAATTTGTAATGGTTGTTGTTCTAGAATCTTCATCAGCATTAACAACACAACCTAAACTATTGAAGAAACTGGAATTATCAATTAATAAATCACCATTATTATAGAATACTAATTTATTATTAATAAAAGTAGAATTTATTACATTTAGTTTGTTTTTATTGTTAAAAGCTGCACTATCAATCATATCCCCTTTACAATTTACAATATTGATATTTTTAAGAGTCAATTCCCCTTCATTTGTAATGAATGTAGAATATGCACTTAAACCTGTTAGATTAACATTTCCTTCACCTTCAATTGTAACAATTTTAGAAGAAGGAATAGAAATAGAACTGTAAGAATATGCTCCGTCAAGCATTATAATATTTCCGCTATTTGGAACAACATTTAAAGCATGAGTTAAACTAGCTAATGCTTTGTCTTTTGTTGAACCATCATTTGAATCACTACCAGTTTTAGAAACATAAACAGTTCCTGAAGTTGGTGATTCCAAACTAGAATCAGTATCACCAGCAGCAATTTCCTGAGAAGAATCAATACTACTTAATTGATAAGTAGTCGAATTATCACTCTCCTCAACTTCTATTGCACTTACCATGTTAATACTAAAAATCATTAATATTAACAGGACCAGTATAAAAATCCCCTTTGATTTGTTCAATTTTATCACTTTTCAATTAATTATTTAATAAAGTAAAAAATACTTTAACATTAATTAATTATATTTTATTTACTAATAATCATTTCTAATTGAATTGAATTATAGCAATGAAATTTAAGGACAATCCAAAATTAAAAAAAAGAATTATCTAAATAAGTATTTATTTGGATTTAAAAAATCATCTAAAAAAGTTACGAAACTTTCATTACTTAAATCCAAATCATCTAATGAAAGGAGTTCATAGCTGGTAATTATATTATCCAAAAGATTTTTACCTACTTTTATTAAGGAAATATTTTCATAACTTAAAACATAATTAATAAAATCAGAAGCTGTTACAAATTCCCTTGAGATTTTAGAAACAACAAAATCATCTAAAATATAGCAGTTTTCAATTCCATGCTTGTCAATAAAGTTTTGTGAGCCTCTTTTAACAAAAACCTTCGGACCATAATGGATTTTTATATTATTTAATCTGGACACAGTCATCTCAAAAAGCAAAACAGCTGTATTTTCCTCATCACTCCAGTAATCAGATTTGTAAACAGAAAAATCTTCATCATTTAATTTTTCAGCTAAAGACTCGGTTGTTTTTCTAAGCTGAGGATGAAGGGTATCCAAAGGAATGTCAGGAATATTAAATTTAACAGCTATTACATCACTGCCTCTTTTTTGAAATTCTTCTAAAATTTCATCTTTAGCAAATTTATTAGCTACCGGGTAAAAATAGTCTTTTTTATTGTTGCTGGCTAAATAATTTCTTGCAGATTGGATAAATTCAGCCATTTTATCTAATCTTAATGCAGCCCCAACATTACGGTTCATATCAGTGGGATCTATTACGATTAACGGGTCATTAAACAAAGCTGCAGTACCATAACCTTCCAAATCAACAGTATGACCATATCTCCATTTTGAAGCTTCCTTTAAAGTGTTTTCAAAAGTCCCATATTTTAAAATCAGCAGTTCACACAGATAACCTGCAAAGCCCCCTACTTTAAATTCAGAGCCATATGTTCCTGTCATGTCCATGAATCTTTTTAAAAGAAGAACTTCTTCATTCTGGTCTTGTTCTAAATGAGATTTAATATATTTGGTATGTAAAATTGTCCTGTCAACTGCAGATTTCAGCTGGCTTCCGTCTTCAATTTTATAGCATGGAACAAAATCCACTTCAAAACCATTAATCTGACTAGTTACATATGGATGGGATGCATAATGTTCACTGGCATCTCCATTAAAATAATCGCTGCATTTATATCCCAAATATAAACCTGTTTTTTTAAGCTGTGCAATGTCCATATCTAAAGGAAAGGAAATAAAGACATCAATATCTGATTTTCCGCTTAAATAAGTTTTCTTAGCTACAGAACCTACAAGTGAAGCACTAGCAGTGATGCCTTCATCTTTGCAGACTTCATTTAAATAAGTGATTAATTTATCTGATGTCTTAAGAATTTCTCTGCTTTCCTCTTTTGAAGGTTTAATCTCATTTAAAATCTGTTTATAATCCATTAAATCACAAATCGTAAGTTTTTAAATTTTCATAAATCGGACCTGAAGGCTTTAAAGTGCTTTTCTTAAAAGCAATGTTTGAAATATTCATTTCTCCAATTTCAACATTTTCAAACTCTTCAATAACATCTCTAACCTGATTTTTTCCTTTAGCTGATTTCATACGGCCAATAGTAAGATGTGTTGAGAATTTTTTATCCTTATCAAAACCTATAGCTGCGAATTCATTATCTAGCTTGTCATGTAACTGGACTAAAAGTTCATCACTTTCAACTCCAATCCAGATAACCTTTATATGATTATTATTCGGAAAAGCTCCGCAGCCACTTATTTTAATATTAAATGGTTCAAAATCATCAGCCACTTTTTCAATTTTTTTAGAAATTAAATCTATACCTTCAGTATCTATATCTCCAAAGAATTTTAAAGTAAAATGCAAATTATTTAAATCAACAAATTTAATATTTGCATCAATCTTTTTAAATTCTTTTATGATTTTATTTACTTTAGGTTTAAAATCATCATCTAAATCAATAGCTAAAAAAGATCTGATTTGAGACATTAAAACACCTTACTGTTCAATTATTGTTTCATCAATAGCTATACCAAAATGTCTGGCATTTGATTCAACATATACTTTAACTTTATCCCCTATTTTGATATCAGCTACTGATAGAGGATTATTATCAGCATCAACTATTCTAATTGTTTCTGCATTCTGAAGAAGTGTTCTGATTGTTTTGCCTTCATATTCTGCTTCAATCAATATTAAAGGCCTTCTTTCAATTTTACTTCTTCCGACATATGCAGTTCTTGTTTCACCTTCGGTATTGACAATTAAAACTTCGTCTCCTGCAACAAGTTCTGAGAGGTATCTTGTTTTATTTCCCGGAACCATTACATATGCCTGAACAGGACCTGCATTTACTCTGAATGGTCTTGATGCTACATATTCACTTTCAAGTGACTCGCTATGTACTAAAAATAATGATTTGGAATATGATCCGATTAACATACCTTCTCCGGGTTTCATCATATCTGTAGTGTCAACACATACTCTGTCGCCGGAACCTAACGGTTTAACATTAGTAACTGTAGCTACTTTCAAATCATATTTTATTTTAGAAGCGTCTACAACTAACTGAGCTATTTTTTTAATCTGATTAAAATCATTTGCTTCAAATATTACTCCATCAGTACCATGTTCCAATGTTTCAATAGCCAATTTAGCTCCGTCTTCATCGGCTACTGCAGCTATTATTTTTACATCTGCTTTCTGCAGGTCTGCAATAATATTTTCCAATGGAATAACTGTCCAGTCAGTACTTATTAAAATAATGTAATCAGCAACAGAACCTAAACTGACAGCTAATTGCTCATGATTTTTATCTGTGATTTCCACATAAGCACAAACAGTTTTGCCTTCTCTTTTAACTTTTTTTGCTTCCTGTAAATCTTGTGATTGGTTTAAATCTTCACTAAGGATTAAAGATCCGTCACCTTCACCATTTATTCCAACAAGATAAATATCTGCATCATCACTGTTAGCTACTATTTTTACATTACCTAACTTTTGGATTTTATCATAATCATCTAAATCCAAGACATAGCTGATGCCTGATTCCAATGCAGTTGTAATCATCTCTTTTTTATCATCCCATGGCTTGTTTGGAGTCATTATCCAAGCGAATTTATTTTCCACAAAATCACCTTATTTCAAGAATTTTAAAGCTTCATTTACTTCTAAATCATTATGCACTACTTCTGAAATAGCTTTAGTTATTTTACCTGGGTTTTCAGCCTGGAAAAGGTTACGTCCAAATGCTACTCCAGCTCCACCAACTTCAATAGAATCTTTTACCATCTGCAATAATTCTTCGTCAGTATCCACTTTTGGACCTCCAGCTATTACTACAGGCACTAATGCTCCTTCAACTACTTCTTTAAATGAGTCAGGATCCCCTGTATAATTGGTTTTTACAATATCCACACCAAGTTCTGAACCTACACGTGCAGCATGTTTAACCAGTTCCACATCATGTTCATTTTCTACCTTTTGACCTCTCGGGTACATCATAGCTAAAAGAGGAATTCCCCAGTAACTGCAGGTTTCAGAGATTTCCCCCAATTCCTGCAACATTTCACTTTCTGTTTCACTGCCTAAGTTAACATGCACAGATACTGCATCTGCACCTAACTGAATAGCTTTTTCAACAGAAGTAACAATTACTTTATTATTTGGATTTGGTGCTAAGGAAGTACTTGCAGATAAATGTACAATAAGACCTATATCTTTACCATATCCTCTGTGGCCCTGTTCTACAATACCTTTATGCATAAGTATTGCATCTGCCCCACCTTGTGAAATGCTTTCAACAGTTTTATCTATATCTATAATACCCTTCATTGGGCCATTAGAAACTCCATGGTCCATTGGAGCTATTACAGTTCTACCGGTATGTCTGTTAATGATTCTTTCTAAACGAATCTTTTTACCAATCATCATGTTTAATACCTCATTTCTACTTATGAGTAATATTCTCTTTAAGGCACTATATAAATATTAAGACATTACATTAAAAATACAATTTGAAGATATAAAAAGTATCAGATTCTCATTTATTCCTCTTTAAAATAGTGCTTCAAACTAACCGTTACAATATTTTAAAAACTCACAAATATTACAGTAGCTGCTTTCATTTTTATTAAATTCATGACTGTTGATTAAATCGGCAGTATTTTGAATCTCTTCTTTTTGAGTGGCTAATCTTGATTCATCAATATTAAAATCAATTAAACTTCTGGATTTAATTGCATATATTTTTGCTTCAGTAATTTCAATGTCACAGTATTTGGAATCATTTTTCAAAGCTAAAATATAAGTCAGCAACTGCTGAGCATACTTTTCACGATTATAATCCTTGAAAATAGTGTTTTTATAATCTAAAATACCATATTCTCCATTTTGATTTTTATAAATTAGATCAATAGCTCCATTAAAACGATAATTATCCCTATCAATTGAAAATGAAACTTCAGAATCTACAACAGTTATGTCAAATCCGATTTCATTATAATAGTCAAATATGGAATCCATATAATCATCAAATTCCTCATCAGTTCCGCCATGTAAATAATAAGTATCCTTAGCTATTTTTTCCATATTTTCTTTAGATATTTCTCCTGAATCCTTAATTTCCTGATTTATAACATCAAGAGCTTCATGGATAATGGAACCCATTTTTGTAACTTCTTTTTGTGAAACTTTAAAGTGTAATTTGTTTAACAAATTGTATCTCCACGGACAGTTATTATAATCTGCAAAACTGGAATAGCTTAAATTAAGTTTATTTTCTTCCGGTTTAGAACCTACGCTTGATACTGAAATGTTATCCAAATCTAAATTCTTATTAAAATAATTGGAAATTCTACAAATTTCCTCCGGCATTTTACCAACAACAGACAATACCAGAATATCCTGAGCACGAGTCATAGCTACATAAATAACTCTGTTTTCTTCAGCCAACCCTAAATTTACCTCATCTGCCTCACTACAGTCTTTATACTCTAAAAATTTGTTAGGAGTGTAAAATGTATCATCTTTGTTAATATTATCTTTTTCACGCATAGGATCTCTTGGAGCTAATGGAAAATTATATTCACTAAGTGATGAAACAATAGTAACTGGAAATTCCAATCCTTTAGCTTTATGAACAGTCATTAACTGAACTCCGTCAACATCACTACTTGATGTCCCATAACCTTCAATAACATTAGTTAAAAAGAAAAATAATCCCCTAACATCATTTGCTGATATGATTGATTCATAATTAAATATAGTTCTAGAAATTTTAGAGAGATTTTCAAGTTCAAGCTCATAATCCCCATTATTAATAACCAAATCATCAAAATAACCGCATAAGTTTAATAACTCATAATAAACTTCCAATATAGTTAACTTATCTTCCTCATCAGAACTGAAAACATTTTCCCTTAACTTTTCCAATTCAGTAAAAAATTCCCTGTCTCCAGCATCTTCAATTAAATCCAAATCAACAACTGGCTTGTTAACTCTTTTAAAGATTTCAATCAGTACATCCTCGTTTCTAGTAAAAACCCCATTAAATTTCTTCTTTCTACTTTTTTTACCGGTTAATTCAAAATAAACTTCCTTTTCTGTTTTTAAAACATCATTTTCAAAATTTTCCTGAAGTTCCATCAAATATCTTTTGGTTTCAACAGACAATTTTCTGAATTTGGGAATAAAATCAATGCCACAAAATGCTCTTAAATTCAGCCATTCCTTTTCTAAATTAGACATTCCGTAAGAATGATCAAGTTTACGAGCAATATAATAAAACAGAGTCAAAATTGATTTAACTTCATCACTTTCTATCAAATCTTCAGTTCCTGAAATATGATAAGAAATATCGTTCTTTTTAAATTCATCTATTAAAAAAGGAATATTCTTATTTGAAACAATAGAACGATACAAAATAGCTACATCACTATATTGTCTAATTTTACCATTGTCTTTTAAGTCTTTAATTAAATTAAATATTTTTTGAGCTTCTTCTTGAGGATCGAGACTTTCTAAAATATAACTCGCTTTATCCTCATTTCTAGCACCTACAAGATATTTTTTAGAGTATTCCTTTCTTTGAGGTTTGATAAATGCTTCGCTAGTTCGAATAATATTATTTGTAGACCTGTAATTATAATTCAAACTAATTAATTCAGCATTATATTTATTATAAAACTCTTCAAAATAATCCCTAAATGAACCTCTAAATGAATAGATACTTTGATCAACATCCCCTACAGCTGTAAATGACTCTGCATTTTTAAGCAAAATCTCAAATATTTCAGCCTGAACAGGATCAGTATCCTGAAATTCATCTACTAAAATATTTGTGTATTGAGTTTCAGGATTTTCTTTTAAAGACTCTAAAAATTTAATTTGAACAGTATTATAATCTACTGCATTAAACAAATCAAGCAGTTCCAAGTATTTAACATAAGCTTTTGGAGTTTGTAAAAATCTTGCATTATACCATGATTTTTTAAATTTTTCATTTTCTCTTACCTTTTTTGAAGGGAAAAATTTAAATGAATTAACAAAATCAACATATTCTTTATCAATAGGTCTTGTTTGTTTAATATAATCAATCAAGCCATCAATATCAACTTTAAAAGTAGTGTATTCATCAAATTTATTAATAACTGACGGAATCTGATAATCTGCTAAATAGAATTCATTTTTAAATCCCAATTTATATTTATATTTCTGAATAAACAGCCTTCTTTTTTCACCGGAATCATCATCAATTAAATTAGTTACATTACCTCTTTTTTTGAGAAAATCAAGACAAAATGAATGAATAGTGGATATCTGCATTTCATTAATTATATTTTTAGGAATATCCTCAGATAATCTGTCTTTAAGTTCATTTGCAGCTTTTCTGGTAAATGTAATAACAAGTAAACTGCTCGGATTGACTTTCAGTTCATTAATCAAAAATTTAACTCTTTCAATAATAACTCTTGTTTTACCTGAACCAGGTCCTGCTTCTACCAATAAAGGTTTATTCCCGTTATATTCCACTACTTTTTGTTGATTTTCATTTAACATAACTAATAATCTTGTTAATAAGTTATTTATAATTAGCTATTTTTTCCTTAAAGAAGGTGTCCATAATTCAAATTCTTTAATTTGAGGAGGAATTCCTTCATCAATGTAAGATTCCAGATGGCCTTCCTGTGATTTAAAATCTTCACAGCTTACAGCAGCTGAATTGCAAAAATCAACCAATCCTTTATTTCTGATTATTGAATGAAAAGGTTTAAATGTTGATGACCAAATGTAAAATACTTTAAAAACAGTGTCCGGATGATATCCTCCACCTAAATCAACAGACAAAACATCACAGCTTTGAGTTAACCTAAAGGCTTCCAAAAGAATCTCATGGCGTCTTACATCACCTGATATAAATGTCAGATTAGAATACTCATCAGCCAGTTTTTCCATTTTATCTATTGCTTCAGGACTATTATCAATAGCTATTATACTAACATTGTCAAATTTATCCAAAATCAGTTTTGTAGTGTTTCCTACATGACATCCCAGCTCAACAATAACATTTCCGTCATTGGCTATGTCAAACAGCTGTTTTCTATATTCTTTTATATCATAGCTAATGTTTATCATACTTTATACCAATATTATCCAGTTCATATATATCTAAACCTTCAATGTTTAAGTTTTTGAAAACATCTTCATTATATGCAAAGGCAAATACAGTATTTCCAAGCATTGCCATTGAAGAACCTAAAATATCATCCAAAGAATTAAAATAATCAATAAGATCACTTACTTCATCAGACATCAGATTTGTCTTTTTTGAAAATTCAAAAGAAAAGTCTAAAAAATTCCCAATTGACGGATTTTCTACAAATCTGTTTTTTAACTCCAAACCTGCATCTGAAATTATTTTTTTATAATCAGGGTCCTGAATAATAGATGCAGTGTCAATTTCACCAAATGTTTTAGTAGCTACAACTAACTTCTCATTAACAAAAGACTTTATTTCGCCGATTCCTGGAGCTCCTGCTTTTGTTCTTAAAACAACACCTCTCCCCATTTGAGCTATTACATCACCTAAACCAGATCCCAAATTAATTTCTGCCCTGTGAGCTATCTGACCGCATTTTTCCAGATTATATCCCAAATTAAAAAATTCATTTAAACCAATAGCTAGGCCTAATGCAGATGATGCTGACGTTCCGAATCCTGCTCCAATTGGAAGCTGAATATCCTGAGTGATTTTAACCGGTTTTTCAATGTTTAAAATCTTTAAAACTTCATTGATAACTGTATAATCTCCCTGATTAACTTCAATTTCTAAAGTATCTGAAGAAGAAATATCTGTTAAAACACCTCTGTTTACTAAAAAACCAGCTCCACAAGACCCATTTTTTAAAGGATTTACATTGTTTTCAATGTTAAAAAAACCTGTAATGTGACCCGGAACAAAAACTGAAATATCCATACTATAAAATTACTTTTTAATATTATTTAAATCTCATTACCTGTTAAAAAATTTATAATATTAAGATGTTTAACTCCCATATAAGACATATCAAAATCATCTAATGAAAGAACATATTTTGGATAATTGTCATTTACCTTTAAAAGTGAATCAAATTCTCTTTTATGAATTTCTTCATTAGCTAAAATATAAGTTACCTGAATATAAATTTTTTCAGAACCTTTTCTGCAAATAAAATCAATTTCTTTAGTATTGTATTTACCAATATTAACTTCATATCCTCTTCTAAGTAACTCAAAATAAACAATATTTTCTAAAGACTGGCCTATATCCAAATCTTTTTTTAAAATAGATTCTCTAAAACCTAAATCCACAACATAATATTTCTCCAAATGATTTAATATTTTTTTACCAATTAAATCCTCTCTTTTCACCTTATATATCAAACAAGCCTCTTCAAGATAAGAAATATAATTATAAACAGTATTTACAGAAACATTTATCCTATCTTTTTTAAGATATTTAACAATACTATTAGCTGAAACCAACTGACCTATATTTGATACTAAAAAATGAGTTAATCTAATTAACAAACCAACATTTTTAATATCAAACCTTTTTATAATATCATTAAATACAATTGAATCAAATAAATCGTTTAAATATTGGATTTTATTATCCAATTCAAATGATGCTGGAAATCCCCCAAATGTTAAATAATCCATGAATAATTCTTTTTTGGACAAATTAGAATCTTTGTTGTATTCCAAATATTCAACAAATGAAAAAGGAAATATTTTAATATTAATATAACGTCCTGTCAAATATGTTGCAAATTCACCACTTAATAATTTAGAATTTGATCCTGTAACATAAACATCAAAATTATCTAATGAAAAATATGCATTTACAAGTCTTTGCCAACCTTCAATTCTTTGGATTTCATCAAAAAACAAGTAATATTTATCTGTTTTATTAGATTTGCTTTTTATATATTCATTTAAGTCATTTATTGTTGAATAACTAAGAAAATCTGGTGATTCTAAATCAATGAAAATAATATTTTCCTCTTTTATTCCATTATTTTTTAAATGATTAACAACCTGTTGTAACAATACAGATTTGCCAGAACGCCTAACTCCTGTTAAAATCTTAATAATATCCTTATCAATTAAATCAATTATTTGATTTAAATAATGTTCTCTTTTAATCATATTTTACCACCATTTCCAATAAAAAAAAATATTACCTATAGAAAAAATATTTAATTAAATAAAATTTTTTATTTGTACTGAAAAAATTATTAAAAAATTTCTTTTTTTTCATTAGATAATATAAATTTTATAATTAAAAGTAGTATTTTAAAATATTTAAAATTATTTAAATTATAAAAAAAATATTGCATAAAACAGCAATAAATAAAAAAAACTTTAAAAAAGATTATAAATTATCATTAATCCAGCATTTGACTTTGTCTTTTGAACCTAAAACATCACTGCCCTTAATTTCAAGACCATTTCTAATATCTGCACCTTTACATAGCTTTTTTAATTGTTTTTTAGATTTTCCAAAACCGGAACCCTCATGAGTAACAAAAGGTTTTACAACTTTACCTTTAAAATCCAATTTATCTAACTGAGATTCAAAAACAATCGGCATTTTTCCCCACCAAATGGGAAATCCTATATAAACCCCTTCGTAATCCCCAACATCTTCAAGGGTTTCCTTTAATACTCTGCCATTTTTCTCATTTTTAGTTACTTCAGTACATTCCATATAATCTTCAGGATAGGGAATTTCCGGTTCTACCTTAAAAACATCCCCATTAGTTATCTCTTTAATATAATCTGCAACTACTTCAGTGTTTCCTTTTTCAACTACTTTCAAATCACCTTCATAATAATTTTCACCTGCACGTGAAAAATATAAAATCAAATCTCCAGACATAAATATCTCCTTATTATCTAAATATAATTTATATAAAAAACCGTTATTAAGTATATTCCATTTTAAAAAAAAATAATGGGCAATATTTATTTATTATATTTGATATAACTCAATAATATAACAATTATACTGGGGAGAAAAACTTTGAATAAAAGAATAGATTTACATATGCACAGTTTATTTAGTGACGGAGAATTATTGCCTTCAGAATTGGCCCGAAGAGCTGCTAATTTAAATCACGAAGTTATAGCTATTACCGACCATGTTGATTACTCCAATGTTGAGCAGATACCTCAAATACAAAAAGCTATTGACGATATTAATGCCAATTGGAACATCAAGGTTGTTTTAGGTGCTGAAGTAACTCATGTACCTACAGAATCTATTGACGGAGTAGCTAAAAAAGCAAAAGATTTAGGTGCACAAATTGTTGTTGTTCATGGTGAAACATTAAATGAACCTGTAATTGAAGGAACCAATTATGCGGCAGTCAACAGTGAATATGTAGACATTCTAGGCCATCCCGGTTTGATTACCTATGAAGAAGCTCAAATTGCAAAAGAAAATGGAATCTATCTGGAAATAAGTGCAAGAAGTGGCCATTGTCTTGGAAACGGTCATGTAGCCAACATAGCCAGTGAAGTAGGTAATAAATTACTTGTAAATACAGATACCCATTCACCGGATAATCTAATTACCTTTGAAAAATCTTATGAAATAGCTCTTGGGGCAGGATTAAGTAAAAAAGAAGCTATGGCTGCTATTGTTGATAATCCTCGGGAATTACTTAAATCTAAAGGGATTTTATGAAAGCATCAAAATTACTTAATGAAATAAGAGAAAACCTAAAGGATTATCCAATTGATTATCTGAAAAACAAGGTAACTGATGATAGATACAAAGATCCCCTTACCAAATCACTGGCCAAATATAATTCTGGAGTTTATGATGAAATCTATGAAAAAGAGCTTGAAAATGATTTCAAAATAAACGATGGAGTCGTTCAAAAAATAAAAGGAGACATTAACTTTTATTTTGACAAATATGCTCCAAACGACAATGAAACTAAAGAATTTACAAAATACATTTCACTGTATCTGGCACTAATAGTTAAAAAACCTCTGCATCCTTATGGAAATGACCCTAAAAAGGATGAGGTTTACATGAAAAATAACAGCTATTACTGTAAAGGAAGAGCAAAATTTATAAAAGACCAGAAATCTCTCTGCAGATATTGCATTTGCAAAAATCCGCCATTTGCATTTATGTTTTAAAAAAATAGCATAAGTGAAAAAAATCACTTATTCAAAACTTTATACTGCAATATTAAGTCATCACCTAATTTAAATGAATCAAAAAGCTCCAGTCTTACCCCTTCATCCATTGTGTCAAATCCTTCACCGTCAAATAATGTATGTGAATCCTTACCCCCAACAACAAAAGGAGCGACACAAATTCTTATTTCATCAATTAAACCCTCTTTAATCATTGAAAAGTTTAGAGTTGAACCACCCTCAAGCATCAGTGTTTTAATACCGCTTTCATAAAGATAATTCATTAAATCTTTTAGGTCAACTCTTTTATCCCCGCTGAAAAAGAAGTCAATTCCCCTTTTAGTAAAATTGGCATATCTGTCACTTACAATAAAGTCAAGTTTATAGTCATTAGCTCCCGCTATTATGGTTTTTGCATCCTTATTTGTTATGCGTGCAGCTATTGGAGTTCTGCATTTGCTGTCTACCACCACACGAACAGGATTGTCTTCAGGATTTGCATCTATTTTATGAACCGTTAATCTGGGATTATCTGCAATAACCGTATTGATCCCAACCATTATTCCATCAACTTCACGTCTAAGTTCATGAACTCTTTTCAAATCTTTTTCACCTGAAATATTGGAACTGCCAGTTTTAGTGGCTATTTTTCCGTCCAGTGTCATAGCTGCATTTAAAATAACATACGGTTTCATTCAAATCATCCTAACTGATAAAAGAACTCTTTAATTTGCATGAAATTAGCCAATGTCTGGTTTTGAAGCACATCAGGCATTACTATTGCAACAATTATACCGATTAATCCGCAAACAATTCCAATAGCCCAAATTATTTTAACTGCCTGCTTTTCAGGAATCGGTTTTCGCAGTACAAGCCTGATTAAAGATTTGAATCCGACTTCAGGCCTTACCAGATTTCCATTTTCATCTACCTGAGTCGGTTTGAACTGTTGCCTTTCCATAACTCCTGCACTGTAAAATTTAAGGGCTGCATCAATAATGTTAGGCAAAAGCACAATCAAAGCAATTAATTTTACACGACCTATAAAAGCTATTGAAACAATTGTTGCCCCTATAATTAAAGTTCCAGTATCTCCAGGGAAAATCTTTGCAGGATATTTGTTAAAGTACAGGAAAGCTATTAAAGCTCCAAGCATACTCATACTGATAATTGTAACATCATATTTTCCCAAAATAATACAGGATATTGTTAAAGAGGTAAGTGCAATTATTCCAAGCCCTGATTCAATTCCATTTAAACCTGCCAGCATATTGGTTAAATTGGATCCGATTGAAATAGCTATCGGAATACAAATAAGATATACAATTCCAACATTTGGAGGTGCTGCCCATATTAAAGGAATACCTGCCAAAAACAATAGGAACAGCTTTTCTTTTGATGAAAGCACAAGCAAATCATCAGCAATACCTATAATCCCTACAAGAAGAATTACAATTAAAACAATGCATAACGGAAATGTAAGAATGTCATGCATACATATTCCTGAAAAAATACCTATTATAAATCCAAATAGGATACCAAATCCACCCATTTCAGCCACAATCGGCTTCCATGATTTATGCAGGTCCTTACCTACAATATCTGCCTTTTCTAATTTTCTAATAATTCTGGGCATTGATAATCTTGTTACTAAAAAAGATAAAATACCGCAAATTATTGCTATTGCGTACAACGGAAGTTGTGGGAATAACATCATAATAATCACTCTAAATATCAGTTAATTATATTTTTTCTCTCTCAACATTTCTATGTTAATAGTTTAGATTCGGTTGGTTAATTAAATTTATGGCCAAGGCTATGATATTAATAAGAAAAAAGTTAAAAATTTTTTGATGATAACACAAAAAAAATTAATTTTGGCGAACGCATTATAAATTAATTTAAGAAAATACTAATTAAAAATCAATATTGATTTTAAAGAATCAATATATTTTTCTTTAAGATTTTTAGGATTTTCCATGAAATAAGAAGCATGAGTATTATTTTTACCTCTTCCTTGAAGTGCATCAATTTCTTCTAAACTTAAACCATTTTCATGATTATACAATATAGATGCATGAAATTTTCTTAACATATGACTTCTAAAACGATTATACTTTCTGACTTTACCTAAATTTAAAGATTCATTAATTTCATTAAAATAATTATTTAAATAATCCAAATTAGTTTTAAATAACTTATCTTCATTTTTTAATTTTCTTTTAGATATAATTAAATAATTTAAGATATAAGTAACTGCTTCTGGAGAACAAAAAGTATAATAAAACTTATTAGTTTTCTGTCGTTTAAGTTTAAAAGTAGGAACAATATCATCTCTTTTAATTAAAATAGTTATAATCTCATAAATATCATCACTATCATGATATTCTCTTGTTGCATCAATAAAATCTTGAATTGTAATATTCAATGTTTCTTGACGAGCACAACCACTACTTGAAATAAATAAAATAATAGCTTGCATAATAGGATTAGTAATGTTAATAGCATCTTTAATAATTTCTTTAGTAGGTAAATCCTCAAACATTATTGGTTTTAACTTATTAGTATTTTTAAGATTAATCTGAGGCAAATTATGAATCTCAATTTCAAAATGCCTATAAATAGTTAAAATCCTCTGAAAATGAACTTTAGCAGTACTTATAAGATAATTATTTTGTAAGAATACTCTAAAATTCAATAATCTCATTTTAATCTTACGATTTTTCCACCTAATACCATTTTCTTCATCTTTCTCGGCTTCTTTAAGAAGTTCTGATAAAAACATATTATTGAAATTCGTATAAAGTTTTATTGCATTATTATAACCATAAACAGTTCTTTTATTCAAATTTCGAACTTTAATGAACTCATTCATTATTTCTTTGTCTTTAGAATTCATAATATTATTTGTTTACTTTCAGAAAAAATGGACATTTTTATGAAAGGATTGGCAAGAAAGGTGAACCTATTTGTATTGATGATGAAATACAATTCGATGTTCCAGACACTTGGGAAGTATGTCGTTTGGAAAATTTATGTTCTTTATTAAATCCAAAAATTGAAGAAAAATCAAAATACCCTTATTTAAATGCTAAGTTTCTAAGAAACAAAATTGATCCTGAAATAAAAGAAAAAGGTAGATTCGTTGAAAAAAATACAAAAGTGATTTTAGTCGATGGTGAAAATTCAGGTGAAGTATTCTTAACACATACTGATGGATATATGGGAAGTACTTTTAGAATATTATATATTAATTCAGAAATGTATGATGAATATGTCTTAAAATTACTAGAACTATGGAAAAATCCTTTAAAAAAATCTAAAAAAGGAGCAGCTATTCCTCACTTAAATAAAGATATATTTAATAAAATTTTAGTTGGAATTCCTCCAATCAATGAACAAAAAAGAATAATAGATGAAATTAATCATATTTATCCTTTAATCAAAGAATATGATTTTAATAAAGAGAAATTAGATAAATTGAATTCAGAGCTCCCAAATAAACTTAGAAGTTCTATTTTACAGGAAGCTATTCAAGGAAAATTAGTTCCTCAAAATCCTAATGATGAACCTGCATCAATTCTCTTAGAAAAAATTAGGGAAGAGAAAAAAAGATTGATTAAAGAGAAAAAAATCAAAAGAAATAAAAACGAATCTATTATCTACAAAAAAAATAAACATTATTATGAAATTGGTAAAGAAGGAAATCCTATATGTATTGATGATGAAATTCCATTTGACATTCCAAACAATTGGGAATGGACAAGAATCAAGAATATTGTTACTAAATTAACTGATGGTGCACATAAAACTCCAAAATATATTGATAATGGAATTCCTTTTTTATCAGTAAAAGATATGAGTTCAGGCTATTTGGATTTTTCAGATACAAAATATATATCTCAAGAAGATTTTGAAAGAATTTATCAAAGATGCAATTATGAATATGGAGATATTCTTTTAACAAAAGTAGGTACTACAGGGATACCAATTATAATTAATACAAATAAAGATTTTGGATTATTTGTTAGTGTGGCATTACTAAAATTTAATCATGATTTTATTTATAATGAGTTTTTAGTTCATTTAATTAATTCACCATTAGTTCAACTTCAATGTATAGAAAACACAAAAGGTGTTGGAAATAAAAATTGGGTTTTGAGAGATATTGGAAATACTCTAATCACAATACCTCCATTAAATGAACAATTACGTATCGTTGAGGAACTAAAAAAAATATTTCAAAAATTAAATGATTAGTATTAAAGAAAATAATCATTTTTATGAGAAGGTTGGTAAGAAAGGTGAAGTTGTGTGTATTGATGATAAAATTCCATTTGATATCCCAAATAGTTGGGAATGGTGTAGGTTGAATTTAATTGGATTTTTACAAACTGGAACAACACCATCAACTAAAAAATTAGAGTATTATGGTGATGATATTCCATTTATTAAACCTGGAGACATATATTCTGATAAAATTGATTATTATAATGAAAGTTTAAGTAATCTGGGAAGAATAAAAAGCAGATCAATTAAGAAAAATTCTGTGATGATGGTTTGTATTGGAGGTTCAAGAGGAAAATGTTATTATAATGATAGAGATGTTTGTTGTAATCAACAAATTAACACAATAACTCCGTACATAGTTTATTATAAATTTTTATATTATTTCATGATTTCAGATTACTTTCAAAAGATTGTATGGGAAAATGCAACTGGAACAGCAACCCCAATAATAAATAAATCAAACTGGGGAAATATTCTTATTTGTTTACCTCCATTAAACGAACAAAAACGTATTGTTTCAACATTAGATGTTATTTTGAGAAAATTATAATTTTAAATAACTAAATATTTCCTCAATTTTTTCTATAATATTATTTTGTTCATTAATTGGAGGTAAAGGTATTAATATTTCACCAAATTTAGTTCCAGAAATCTCTTTAAAAGTTGTTCCAGATGCTTTTGATTGAATTTCGGGAGTTAGTGCAATTAAACTGTAATAAATATAATTTACAATTTCTTCATCAAAAGGTACTAAAGATTTAAATCCCTGATTAGTACATAATTCATTTTTTGAAATTCCAATATATCCAATAGGTGCTCTACTAGAATAAATAATTGAATTTTTAGGTATTAATTTAGCGGAAGATTTTTCTAAACCTAATTCAGTTATATTTCTCTGTCCATGACTAACATATTTATCATTTATGAATTTCATATCTGCCGGGGTTAACCAAGGAATTTTTCCATTAATCCAATATTCATCAACTTTAGTTTTCGGTGTTCCTCCACCAATAATTAATCCAAGAGTATTTAACCTTACCCAACACCATGATTCGGGGATATCAAACAGAATTTCATTATCAATATATTCAGGTTTATTATTTCCCCTTTTTTCATAAAAATGATTATTTTCTTTAATACTAATCATTTAATTTTTGAAATATTTTT
>OLSB01001332.1_pt1 | contig 24231 bp, 17 predicted proteins | sample 1672071 | NCBI WGS metagenome assembly OLSB01 (sample SAMEA3136642, study PRJEB25190) | human gut metagenome | biome: human gut; feature: human-associated habitat; material: faeces | place: Austria | collected 2013 | reverse complement strand
ACCCTTGATATACGGGGCTTTTCCGGTTTGTCGTAATTATACCGTAAGGGCACACATTTGCCACGTTGGCCCTGCAAAACGGTGTGGATGTAAAAACCGTCAGCAGTATGCTGGGGCACTACGATGCGGGGTTCACTCTCCGTACCTACACCCACGCCACCCGCCAGAAGCAGGACGAGGCCGCCCAGACCATGGGTAGCTTCATGGAACAGGTGATGTGAGCTGATCAAACTGCACCACAATAACAAACTAGAGCTCCTGCCCATGGGGCAGGAGCTCTAGTTTACTCATTTCACCGCATCCAGAGTGTCATGGCTACCAACAGGACGCATAGAAAACCGAAGCTGATGGCGGAGAACAGCACCATGAACCGCCCCGTCTGCCCCTTGACATGCTTTGTGTATTCCCGAAAAGTGATCAGGCTGGCCAGTGACGCCACCAGCGTCCCCGCGCCGCCGATATTCACGCCCACCAGCAGTCCTCGATAGTCGTCGGTGAACCGGCTCAGCAGGATGGCTGCCGGTACGTTGCTGATGACCTGACTGGTCAGTGCCGCCACCGGCATGGCCCCATGGGTGAGCAGCTTCCGGAACAGCTCACGCACCGGCTCAATCCGCGCCATGTTGCCCGAAAAAGTGAAAAACGCCGCAAACGTCACCAGCAGTCCCCAGTCCACGCCCAGCAGCGCACGGCGATCCAGCACCAGCAGAGCCATCACGATAACGAGCAGTCCCAGCCAGTAGGGGATTCCCCGCAGCACCATAGCCACCGCCACGCAGAACAGTACGCCGTATACCGCAGTACGGCGCTTATCCGGCAGTGTCTCCTGCCGGGGGACAGTCAGCCCTTCACGGGGCAGAAACAGACAGCACAGCAGGATCAGCGCCGTGGACAGCAGGAACGGCGGCAGCATAATGGACAGGAATTCCCCGTTAGGGATGTTGTAGTGGTTGAACAGATACAGGTTCTGGGGATTGCCGAAGGGCGTCAGCATACCGCCCAGATTGGCGGCGCAGTTCTGCAGAATGAACGTCAGCGCCGTCCATTTCGTCTGGCCGGTGCGCTCCAGCACAAACCAGCTGAGGGGCAGGAATGTCAGCAGTGCCGTGTCGTTGGTCAGCAGCATGGAGCCCACCAGCGTGATGCCTACCAGCGCCGTCACCGCGCCGCGGGTGGTGTGGAACACCTGCACCAGCCTCTGCGCCAGCAGAGGAAACAGTCCCACGCGGCGCAGCGCACCCACCACCGCCAGCACGCACAGCAGGCAGGATAGCGTTTTCACATCGTAGTAGCCAAGATAGGCCGCGTCAGGCGGCACGAACACCGCCGTCACCGCCGCGGCCAGCACCGCAATCACCGGCATGGCGTTGGCCTTACACCATCGTAACAGCTTCATAAATACCTCGCACAGCCTCGTAAGAGGCAGAAAGAATCAACGGCAGGTACTGTAGCATATCCTGCCGCAAAATACAAGAACGCGGCGAAACAAAGAAAAGGCCTTTCAGAATAACGGCTTTTCCGTCCGCTCATCTTTTGCCCTTTCCGAGCATTTCCCCGTGTGGGTCACGGTGTGGGTCAGAGCCACCGGCATCGTCGGTGTGGGTCAGCTTGCGATGGTGTGAGAGTCGTTATGTTTTGCGCTGCTGGAAACAATAAAAGAACACCTTGGAAACAGCATCAAACTCTTGCAACTCATATGTATCCACAACTTTGACCAAAATACGATGCAATTCCTTCACAGAGACTTTTCTTTGATAATAAGTGTACCATAAATGCAGGCAGTTCACAAGTTTTTACGCTGCTCATATTTTGCGCTACAGTAAACAAAGAAAAAGTGTTGTCTCTGTCAGACGCGCAGCTATGTACTGACTTCTCCTCCAACAAAATATTTACATTTTCTTTCTACAGAAAAATGCCAGGAAGCCGCCTGTCTCAATGAGACAGACGGCTTTTTGGCAAAGAATCAGTAAGAAGAGAGCAATGTCAATCGTGCGGCATCTTTGCAGTCTTTCCTCTTCCAAAGCAGAGGTAGTACCCAGATGCTGCGGCATAGACCACGACCACCCATTTCAGAGCGGACAGGTTCGTGACCAATACGCAGATGAACAGCAGTACCACAAGCGCCATGGCGATACCCGGCACCACAGGATGCGGTATCTCAAAGGGGCGCTCCAACGTCGGCTCCTGCCGGTACAGGCGGATATTGGACAGGATGACCAGCGCATACATGATGAGCGCCGCAAACACGGAGATCGTCACCATTAGCGCAGTTTTTCCGGTCAGGCACAGGCAAAGCGCCAGCGCTGACGGGATCAGCAGTCCAAAGGTCGGGGCACCATGACGGTTCAGCCGCGCGAACAGCTTCGGCAGATAGCCCACGCGTCCCATGGCATACGCCTGACGGGAGAACGCCATCACGATAGAAGAGAAGGACGCGACCATGGCAAAGAGTGCGATCGCGGCAATTACCTTCGGAAGAACAGAGCCTTCCCCCAGCGCCAACTCAAGAGAGCGGGCCAGCGGATAGTCCACTTTGGCGATCTCGTGGTAGTCGGCAATGCCTGCGGGCAGCAGCAGGTCGATGAGCGCCGTGATAAACAGCGTAACCAGCGCGGGAACATAGCCCCGCAGGATGCCGGTTTTGGGGTCTTCCATCTCCTCAGACTGCATAATGGGGCCATCTACCGCGAAGTAGAACCACATGGCAAAGGGAACGGCTGCGGCCACGCCGGATAATCCCGCCGCAGGCGGTTCGTCCAGCATCAAGCGCTCCGGCTGAAAGTGCGGCAGCGCTACCACCGCAAACAGCACCAGTCCCGCCAGTGCCGCAATGGTGGCGATCAGTTCAAACCGGGAGGATGATTTCGCGCCCAGCAGATTCAGCGCCACAAACAGGCAGAAGAACACCACAGTGGCGGTCATGGCGGGGATCGCCGGAACGAGGTAATGCAGCAGTTGGCCGGTGGTGATCGCCACCGCGCAGGGCGCGACAATGTACGCCACCAGCACGGAAAAGCCCGCAATAAATCCCGCAAAGCCACCCATGGAGCGGCGGGCGTACTCAGACGCGCCACCTGCGCTGGGGCTGCTGACCGCTAACTCCATATAACAGGCCATGAAGCAGACATACATCGCCGTTACCGGCAGAAACGCCAGCAGGAAGGAGCCGGGGCTGCCGGTCTCAAAGCCGTAGCTGAAGCCGTAGTAGTTGCCGGAGCAGACCGCCCCTACCGCCAGCGCCCACAGGTGCCGGGGCTTTAGGACTTTTTGCAACTTACTCTCCAGCATAGGCTTTTTGGAACAGTTCTTCAAACGCCTCCACGGTCATTTCGCGGGGATTGCTGGGGGTGGAGACATTGGCCATAGCCGCCACAGACAGGGCGTGGAAGTCCTCCGGCTTGATCTCCGGATGCTCGCGCATAGGCTTGATGCCCACGTCGGTGCACAGCTGACGCAGACCGTCCACACAGGCAGCAGCGGCTTCTTCCGCAGTCATGCCGGTGACATCAAGTCCCATAGCCTCGGCCACATCGGCGTATTTCTTGGTGTTGGCGGGCAGATTGTAGGCGGTCACAGTGGGCAGCAGGATAGCGTTGGCCACGCCGTGGGGCAGGTCGTAACGGCCACCCAGGGCTTCTGCCATGCAGTGAACGGCGGCCACATCAGAGTAGCCGAAGGCGATACCGGCGATAGTGCTGCCCAGCATCATGCCGGTGCAGGCGTCCAGAGAACGGTTATTCACCGCATTGCGGAGATTCTTGGAGATAAGCTTGATGGCGTAAAGCGCATAGGCGTCCGTGTGGGGAACGGCCAGCTTGCAGGTGTAGGCTTCCACCGCGTGGGTCATGGCGTCGATACCGGTGGCGGCCATGATGTGGGGCGGCAGACCCATCAGCATGGTGGGGTCAACCAGCGCTATTTTCGGCGCGGCCTTGGCGTCGAAGATGTTCAGCTTCACATGGGTCTCGGAATCTGTCACCACGGCGAAAGGCGTTACCTCACTGCCGGTGCCGGCGGTGGTGGGAATAGCGATCAGCGGTGTGATGGGACGCAGCAGCTTGTCCGCGCCGCACCAATCCTGCACCTTGCCGCCGTGGGTCAGCAGCGTGCCGATAGCCTTGGCGGTGTCCATGGAGCTGCCGCCGCCTACTGCCACCAAGCAATCGATGCCTGCGGCCCTGGCGGTCTCATAGCCCTCGACACAGTGATAATCTCTGGGATTGGGAACGATCTTATCGTAATAAGTATAGGGAATGTCGGCGTCTCGCAGACTGGTCTCTACATCACGGGTCAGACCGGCACGGATGACACCCTGATCGGCCACGATCATCACATGAGTAGCGCCCAGAGACTTGGCGCACACACCGGCTTCCTTGACAGCGCCCACACCGAAGCGAATGGTGGTGGGGAGTGAAAACGTATATTGCAGCATATTCATATCCTCCTATGGAACGAGGCAGGGACAGGCATCGTCCCTGCCTCACTTGTTATGATACGATTGGTTGGATTTCCGCTCAGCGGTTGCGGGCCAGCTCGGCCACGGTGTTCAGCACTCGGTCGATGTCGCTCTCGGTGCAGTAGGGAGCCATGCCCAGACGGATCAGGCCGCCGCTCTCAGCAAGGCCCAGCGCAGCCACGGCTTCCACGGCGTAGAAGTCGCCATGCCAGGAGTTGATGCCCTTGCTGCCGAATACCTCCGTGACCTGTTCGGGTGCATAGCCCTCCATGGTAAAGGAAACGGTGGGGGTGCGGGGCTGACCCTCAGCGGGGCCGTAGACCGTCACACCGGGGATAGCCCGCAGGCCCATACGCAGCTTCTTGGCCAGCTCCATCTCGTGGGTGTCCATGGCCAGCACACCGGCCACGATGTTTCTGCGGCGACCGGTCAGGCCCTTCAGTTCATCCTCGAAGTACTCAGCGTACTTTTCGCCCTCGGCGGCGATGAAATTCACGGCGGCGGTGATGCCTGCCAGCGTCTCGTACTGAGGCGTACCCATGTGGAAGCGGCGCCCGCCCTCGGCGATATCGTCACACATGGTGTTGTTGAAATCCAGAGAGGCGATGTATTCCTTCTTCAGATAGATGACGCCGCTGTGAGGGCCAAACCACTTGTAGGGGCTGCACAGCAGAGCGTCGGTGCCGATGGCCTTCACATCCACGGGACGGTGGGCGGAGTAGTGAACGGCGTCCACCACAGTAAACGCGCCGTGCTCGTGCGCCAGATCGATGAACTTCTTCACGTCGGTGATGGTCCCCAGGGCATTGGAGGCCCAGTTCACGGCAACGACCTTCGTCTTGTCGGACAGCTTGGACTTGAAGTCCTCAAAGTCCAGCTGCTGGGTGACAGGATCCAGCCGCACGGTCTTGACCACGCAGCCCAGGCGCTTCAGGGACATCCAGGGAGCGCTGTTGCAGCGGTGGTCGATCTCGGTGATGATCAGCTCGTCGCCGGGCTTAAAGGTCTTGGACAGGTTCAAGGCCAGATTGTAGCTGTTCTGCGTGGAGGCCATGCTGAAGCCTACCTCCTGCACCTCGCAGCCCAGGAAGTCCGCTACGGCGGCGCGGGCCGTTTCCTCGGTATAGCGGGCCATGGTGCTGGCACGGAAGTTGCCGTCCTCATTGGCGTTGTCGTTGACCATATAGCCCACCATGGCGTCCAGCACCAGCTGGGGGATCTGCGTACCGCCGGGGCCATCCAGATAAGCAATGGGTGCGCCGGCGATCTCCAGCTTGCAGGCCGGGAACTGTGCGCGGATCGCGTCTACGTCGTACTTGAAACCGTTTTTCATGATATTGTCCACCTTTCTATGCACAAATTATTTGCTTTTGCCTTTGTACCTTAAGTGTATCACTCTATGCTCAATATCTTCAATGACACGAAATCCAAAAAGGTCGTTCCCAAATTGTAGTTTTTACAACTCTGCCTGCCTTTGTAAATTCTTATGCCTGAAAATATTGCGCTAAAGTCTGAAAGTGGATATAATAAAAACAATATAATTAGAAACGGAGGGATCGCTTGTGGTTTTGCTGCGGGATATACTATCGGCCCCGTTATTCTCCAACTTTCGGATCGTGTCAGGCTTCAACGGCATCAATACGCCTGTCACGCAGGTAGGCTTTTTCGAGTGGGAGTCCGGCGCGGATATTGAAAGAAACTTTGAAAAAGGCGAGTTTATTATCACCACATTGACGGCGATGAAGGACGATCCCAGCCGTGCGGAAATGTGTCTCCGGACACTAATTCGCCATCAGGTATCCGCCATCGCCATTAAGGATATCTATTATAAAGAGATTTCCGCGCAGCTAAAGGAGTTTTCAAACACATGGAATGTGCCGATCCTGTTTTTCAGTGACACATTTATTGACAATATTATTTTCCACATAAAAACGGCGCTTCTAAAAGAAGACTCCGCCATGCAGGAGCGGATCGTGAAAAGCCTTCTGGCCGATCCTGCTCCTGCACCCGAACAATGTGAGGAGTACGCCCGCAAGCTGAACCCGTTTTTTGAGAAGCAGCTCCTTTTCTGCGCCTATATCTCTGTCAGTGATCTGACATCTGCCACACCTGTAAGAAAACCGCTGCGCTTTGATACTTACGGGAATTTTGAAACGCGAGGCGCACAGGCTTGGCAGCAGAGCTCCGGTAAAGATTCCCTGCCGCCGCTGAAATATTCTATCCTTCCTTACCGGCAGGGCGCCTTTCATATCTGTACCACAACGGACATAACTGCGTTTGAGCACGACTTCCCTTTGAAATTCGTCAAGAGCTTTTTCCCGGATTTTGGCAGCGACTACCGCATCGGCTTCTGCACAGAACCGGGAACACTGGCCGACCTTGCACGATCCATGAAAAAGGCGTTCTTCGCCAATATCACGTGTACGATCGACGAAATATCTTCTCTGGATTTTTCCGAAACGGGTATGGATCAGCTTCTCTGCCCCGCTTGTTCCTGTAGTTGGAGCAAACAGTACTATCAAAAGCTTTTGGAAAAGCTTTCTGACGCCGGAGATAATTTGGGGGTGTTGATCTCCACCATGGTCACCTATACCAGATGCTGCGGAGATGTAGCGCTCACCTCGAAGCTGTCCTATCAACACGGCAACACCATACGCTACCGATTGCAAAAGATACGCAAAGCATGGGGGATCAATGACGCGTTGAGCTTCGATGCCCAGATGGTCATGTTCTGCCGGCTGCACCATATCTATCAATTGCTGGAAGAGACACAATTGCTGGAAGAGACAATGCCCTCGTAATGCTTTCAACGAAAAAGTTCCCTGGTTCAAATTTTGAACCAAGGAACTTTTCGTTACATGACAAGTCCGCAAATAAAGCATGCCGGGCCACTACGATGCCGGATTCACACTCCGCACCTACACCCACGCCACCCGCCAGAAGCAGGACGAAGCCGCCCAGACCATGGGTAGCTTCATGGCACAGGTGATGTAAACGCCGAAAACATAAAAACACCGGAGAGGAAACCGAACTTCCTCTCCGGTGCTCTTTCGCTCTTTCCGCGTATTTCCGCGTGTGGGTCAGGGTGTGGGTCAAAGTTGACCCACACCCTGACCCACAGATTAAATTGGTCAAAAAGTAAAGAAAAAGTCCTGTTTTCGATAGAAAACAGGACTTTTTGGAGCTGCTGGGCGGATTCGAACCGCCGACCTCATCCTTACCAAAAAGCCATGGATGCTTTTGTGCCGTGCCCATTCATGCCAATAAAGGTCCTCCAATTTCTTGTGCTGCAAGGGGTTGGAGGGCTTTTTGCTGTTGAGAAGTTTTACTGGATACCAATTTGGATTATGTGGATTTAGCCTGTTTGTTGGAAGAATTGTTGGAAAACAGAGCATGACAGATGATGTTTCGCTTTCCTTTTGACCGCACAAAATGTGCAAAGAATTTGTTTTGTTGTTACTTCCCGTATGGGTGCGCGGATTGAAATGCTTTGCGGAGCATTCCGTTATGATTACATCATGCCCCCTGTTCGCCAGAAAGCTTGACAGAAACGGAAAATCCGAGGCTTGACATATGGATAAAACAAGATAAAATGACAATTAAACTGGATTATATTACCAAAAGCGCATTATTCAGGAGGGGAGACCATGAGTTTAACTGTAGAAACTTGCATGAACCTTCCAGCCTTTCGGTACGCGAAGATTGTAGCTGGCAAGGGGGGCGTCAATCAATCGGTAAACTCTATTACTGTTTTAGAGTATTCAGATGTGGATGTCATTTCATCAGATTTATTTTTGAACCACGAAATGTGCATTACTGCGTTCAGCTCTATTAAGGATGATGTGAACGCACAATGTGCAATTGTCCGCAGAATGAAGGAAATTGGTGTTTGCGCAATCGTATTGTACTATGTGGGTATTTTTGTGCCATATTTGGATGAAAGGCTCATCAAAACTGCGGACGATGTTAATCTGCCACTGATTTGTATGCCATTTAACCGGTTTGACTTCCGCTATGGTGAGGCAATCAATGATGTAATGTATGCAATCTATCGCGACCAACAGGAAAATATCAACTTTATTCCGGATGTTCTTGAGAATATATCGGAGCTTCCAGAACGATTACGAACAATACGAAGCCTGCTGCAAATTATAAGTGACCGGTTCCACTGCTCTTTCGTTTTATTTAATCAAAAAGGGGAGCTGATATCGGAAGGCCAGTGGCCCTGGTCAGCAGGATGGAATTACAGTGAACTCGTACAATACTTTTTAGATTTTCCCGACAAGGCCATGTCTTTGTCTCAAACAAAGATGCACATAGATAAAAAAGATGTGTTTGTGACATATTCAATCGTAACACCAGAGCATAAAACCCAACTGCACCTATTTGTCATAGATGAGCAGAAATCTATTACGCATGAGCAGACCTCTCAGGCTGCAGAGCTGATAGCATTGTTTATGAGTATTTCGAATTTTTCACTTGAGGAAACATTTCCTGAAATGATTATTCGGAGTATCATAAAAAACGAACAAATGCAGATACGAGAGCTTTCTGCAAAGCACGGTATCGACACCACAAAAATACAGAGAATGTGGATTTTGAGCGGGAGCGATGGTTTGGGTGCTTACAAACAAAAGCGGTTGCTCAAGCAGGATGTCACAGAAATTCGGAATTTTTTCAGAAATCGAGACAGGTGGGCCTTAGTGGACTTATACCAGAATGCAATCGTTGTCCTTTTTCAAGCTGCTGCGTTTTCAGAATTTGATGAAAGATTAGAGGCAGAGATAATGGAGGTTTTATCAAATGAAAGCCACCATCTCGATCTCGTAAAGTGCATGAATATTACCTCACTTCAGAACATCCAAGATACATTTGAGTTGTATGAGGCGTATTTGGGCACTGCGCGATTGATTTACCCTACAAGGAATATATTTGATTTGTATGATCTGCATTTTGCAGAAAAACTTAAAAAGCTAACAGATGATGGTGGCCATAAGATTGCAAAGTATATATATTCTCTGCAGCCGATTCGGCAAGAGCAAAATTATAATATACTTTTAGAAACACTGGCAGCTTACCTGTTAGATGCAGATAAAAACTTGCAAAGGACAGCTGCAATTCTTGGTGTCCATAAAAATACTGTGAGATATCGAATGAATCAAATTCGCGCGTGCTATGCGTGTGATATTGCACAGAATCCATTAGGTGCCGAATTGTATGAGGCAGTTGCTCTTCAGCGATTGCTTGTAAACGACTAAATCCCATTACTGTAATATAGGGTTCTGTGTAAATTGGGAGACAATATTGATACGCAGGCTTTCCGTTGTCAAAGGGCAACGGAAAGCCTTTTTGTTGTAACTACGATGGTAAGGAAATGGCTCTGGCGCAGTTTTGGTAGGGTACAAAAACTTCCAAAAAATTTGGCTCCCAGAAACAAATACTTTCACTGGTCTATATGCTAAAATTTATAGTGCAAAAGAGGATTGTTGTTGGCTAAATCATACAAACTTTCAGACTGTTGTATGATGATTGGCAGGAATTACTCTTAAAAAACTAATGTAAGGAGAGGATCAAATGGATAAGACGACAAAAAGCACCATGGAAAGAAAAGCCTTAAGCCGTGTACCCGAAAACCAAAGACAATCCTGGTATAGTATAGCCTTCATTTGGATTGGCACAATGATCTGTATCCCCATGCTGATGGTTGGCGGTCTGCTCTCTGCGTCTATGACTTTTGGCAACGTTTTGTTAGCGTGTGCCATTGGCTTTGCGATCTGCAGCGCTCTGATGATCATGGTTGGTATGCAAGGCACCGACTTAGGTCTTCCTTCCAGTATGTGCGGCACAAAAGCATTCGGTGATCGGGGATCTTCGTATCTGCTGAGTGTTTCTATTTTTATAGGCCAAATGGGTTGGTTTGGTATTCAGACTGCTACCTGTGCATCTGCATTTGTAACCCTGATGAATTATTGGGGCATTAGTTTTCCTTTTTGGCTGTCCTGCCTTATTTGGGGCTGTGTGATGCTGGTCACAGCCGTTTACGGGTTTAAACTCATGAAATGGCTGAACTATATCGCGGTACCGGCGTTAATCGCTATGTGCGTGTATGGTATGTTCCATTCAATCTCTGTTACTGGCTGGAACAATATCATTTCCATAAAGCCTGATCCGAGCAATATGCTGGGAATGGCTTCGGCTATTTCTACTGTCATCGGACTGTTTGCTGTGGGTGCCACCACAAACCCCGACTATACCCGTTATGCAAAAAATCGTGGCGCAACGGTTATGGCAACTGCGTTGGGTGTGATTCCTGCCGCCGTGCTGATGTTTATGGTCGGTGCTGTCATGAGTCTGTCTGCCGGTACATATGACATCACTTCTGTGTTTGCCAGTATGGGATTGCCTGTATTGAGCATGTTGGTTCTGATCCTCGCAACCTGGACAACCAATACCGGCAATGCCTATACATCCGGTATGGCCGCAATGAAGGTTTTTAATCTTAAAGATGAGCGCCGTCCCCTTGTCACAATGTTGTGTGGTGCTGCCGGTACGATAATGGCAATGGCAGGTATGGCAAATGCCATGCAGGGCTTTATCAATGTCATTTCTGCTATGGTACCTCCTATCATGGGTGTGGTAATTGCTGATTACTGGGTCCTTGGAAAAGGCAACCCTGCTAACTGGCATCCTGTGCGCGGCTTTAACTGGTGCGGTATCATTGCTTGGGCATGTGGCTGTATCGTAGCACTGTTCTTCAGTTTCTTTAGCCCCGCTTTGGATGCGGTCATCGTGTCCGGTATCATTTACAGTATCCTTTATCCCCTGTGTGGCAAGGGAGTTATGGGAGGTCAGGGCGAAATTACCTTAGACGAGATCGAAGCCAATCTGAAATAAGTGGTCAACTATTAATGTACTGTGTGCATTGTTTCATAACAATGAAATAAAAAATATAGGAGGATCGAATATGTATAGTCTCGACGGAAATGGCATTCGCAACATGATTTATGGTGCAACTATCTTCGGCGGCGGTGGCGGCGGCGCCTGCGAAAGCGGTGAAATGGCGCTGGACCAGTTCAAGGATGATCATGGCATTGTTGATGATGCCGACCTCATGGTTCAGGTAATGGCTCCCGAAGAGATGGATGATACCGGGTATGCCTGCTGCACGGCAGCCATGGGAGCTCCCACAAAATTTAAGGAAGTTCGTATTGCCCCCTACATTAACGGTTCTTTCGATCATCTCTGCAAGATGGCGGAAGCAAAGCGCAAGTCTATCAATTACTCTATCTCTGTCGAAATCGGCGGCTTCAACACTCTGGTTCCTTTGCTGGTTGCCATGGAGAAGGGCATTCCGTTCATTGATGCTGATGGCACTGGCCGCGCTGTCCCCGCACTGGATACGCTGCTGCTGCACATCAATGGCCTCCAGACATCTCCCTTGGCCATGTCTGACAACAAGGGCAATCGTGTCTCTATTGAATTGGAGAATGCCAGAGATGCTGTGATGGGTGAAATCATTGGCCGTAATCTGTGCGTTGCCTTCAGTCAAATGGGCGGTCTGTCTGGCTGGATGGTAAGAAAGAACGATATCCTCAACAATCTGCCGAGCGGCAGCGTCACGAAATGCTGCAAGGTTGGCGAAATTTTGCGCAGTGCAACTTCTTCGGTCGGGATCTTTGATACTTTGGCAGCTGCCGGTCTCGAATGCAAGGAGATCGGCCGCGGAACCGTTACTCGTGTACACAACGAGCAGGCCTCCGGGTTTGATAAGGGTTTTGTTGAAATCACCAGTGCCAATGGAAAGAAGTGGACGACCCATTTCCTGAACGAAAACCTGATTCTGGAAGAGACCGGCCCAGACGGTAGTGTGAAGACCATTATGACGGCACCGGATATTACCTGCTATATCAATGCGGATACATGTGCACCTCTTTCCAATGCTGACATTGTCGGGAAGAATGGTGAAATTCTCGTTAAGAATGTCATTATCGGTGTGATGAAGGTCGACGAGAAGTGGTGGAGAAGTGATCTAGCTTACCTGCAGAAGATCTGGGCTCGTTACTTCGAGATTTTGGGCAAGCCTGACCAGACAATCGTGAAGTATGAGTGAGTGAATGACTCGTACAAGGGAAGGCACCTGATTGGTGCCTTCCCTTTTTCAAAAGGCAAATAATTCTGTACGAACACCTTCTGTTACGCCCCGCCGTTGGCGGGAAATAACAGAATCATCAATTCGGCTAATGGAGGACAAAAATGAACAGCGGAGAATATTTAGACAGGATTCTTGAGGAATTTTCAAGAATTGCTACTATTCCGAGACCATCTCATCATGAAAAACAGATAGGAGCGTATCTTTGCGATTGGGCGCAGCGCCATAATTTGCCGTATATCTTAGATGAATTAGGTAATGTCATCATTGACAAGCCTGCTGCAATTGGATACGAGCGTGCACCGAAAGTGATTCTGCAGGCGCACATGGATATGGTCTGCGTGGCAGAAAAAGGTATATCGTACAATCCCCTTAAAGACGCCATAAACGTAGTCAATGACGGAAGCTTTCTTTTTGCCGAAGGAACCAGCCTTGGTGCCGATGACGGCATCGGAATTGCAATTGCGCTTTGCCTGCTTTCGGATGAAAGTATTCTTCATGGCCCACTCAGAGCACTTTTCACGGTCAACGAGGAAGATGGAATGGCATCCGGCGCTATTGATCCTAAATACTTGGACGCAGACTATCTTATCAATTTGGACTGGGAATGGCTGGGTTCTCTCTGCAACTCAAGTGCGGGCGGGGACTTTATGGCGTTTACAAGAAAATATAAAAGCATGAAAGCGGATGATACCTATTCAGCCCTTAAGATCGAACTATCCGGGCTATTGGGCGGACACTCAGGTGTAGATATTCATAAGGGCCGTGTAAACGCAATTGTATGTATCAGCAGATTACTACAGAGATTATCTGATGAGCAGATCCGGTATCAGCTTAATGATTTCCACGGTGGACAAGCGAGGAATGCAATCCCCGCATCCGCGGAAGCAACCATCTCAGTTCATCCGGATAGTATTTCAGAGGTATATAAGACAATCAAGGTATATGATAACGAACTCAAGGCAGCTTTTGGAGAAATCGAACCCGGCATGGCCCTTCGCTGCACGGTTCCTGATGAGCGCCCGTCAAGCGTGATCCCCAAAGAAGATGCTGATGCATTATTTGATCTTATTTTAACGCTTCCCAATGGCGTTCATACAATGAGTCCTTACGTTGGTGGACTTGTTGAAAGCTCCCAAAATCTGGGGAGGTTAGAACACACAAAAGGAGAGCTGAGATTGGCGGCTATGGCGCGAAGCTGTGTTCCTTATCGCGCAAACGAACTGCTGGCAATTAGCAGTGCAGTTGCAAGGGCGCAGGGCTTTACATATGAACAAGGAGAGCACTCGCCGGCTTGGGCGGTGAACCCAAAAAGTAAGCTTACCCCTCTGACCTGCCAGATCTATAAAGAACTGACAGGCAATGACATGGTTGTTGAGCCTGTCCACGGAGCCCTTGAATGCGGCGCCTTCTATGAGAAGAATCCGCATCTCGACATGATCGCTATCGGCCCCTCTCTCTTTGATGTACATACACCGAAAGAGCGTTGTGATCTGCATAGTGTTCAAGTGACTAATGATTTAGTTATCGGCATACTGGAAAGGCTGTGTGAATGAAGGCGAGACAGATGGTCAAACATCGACGGGAGTTTTAGTAAATGAGAAACACCACTACTGGGCTGCAAAATCCGCAGCCCGGTAGTGGTGTTCAGGAGACAATGGTTAAAAGATATCTGCAATAGAAGTAAGGTGAGGCTGTCAACTTACTGGGCAATACGTTCCAGAATTTCAATCAGCAGCTCGGTGGTGACCTTTACGTCTTCGATTTTGCAGATTTCATTGGGGGTATGGACTTCCACCAGCGTCGGCCCAATAGAGATCATGTCGAGATGCGGATTCTTTTCCGCAAAGGCGCCGCATTCCACGCCGGCGTGCACCGGTTCTACGATCATGTCTATGCCCGTCAAATGCTTGTAGGCATCACAGGCGATATGCGTCAGCTTGCTGTTGGGATTGACCGCCCAACCGGGGACGTGACCTTCGCTGTCAAAGGTAAATCCAAAGCTGTTGGCCAGTGCGGCACAGATCACACCAATTTGCGTAGCCTGATATGCCACACTGCTGCGGGCAAACACCGTAAAGCGCACGATCTCCTCGTTCACGGACATTACGCCCAGGTTGGCTGAACTCTCTACCAGCCCGTCAATAAAGGGGCTCATAGTGTGAACATTGTTGGGAACGGTAGTCATCAATCCCACTAATCCATAGCCGATCTCGCCTTTCAGCACGCGTGCGGGAGCTGTATTGGTGATATCGGTGGTAAACACCATGTTGGGCTCGATGCTGCCGAACGCTTCCGTAAACTCAGCACGGAAAGCCTCAATGATCGTTTTCGCTTTTTCCTCATCATTTGCAGCAATGGCAACGGAAGCAGAGCCGAACGCGGGAATGGCGTTTTTCGCCTGACCGCCGCCGAAAGAGGCTACCCGGAAGCTGACGCCGCCTTGCTGAAGCATACTCAGCAGCGTGGCAATGGTTACCAGCGCATTGGCATGCCCTTTGTTGATCCCGACACCGGAATGGCCGCCCAGCAGATTACTGAAAGTAATGGTCAGCGTCTTGCAGCCAGCCACGGGCTTTTCCCATTCTGCCTTGTGGCTGAAGTTGAAGTAATCACCGCCGGCACAGGAATTACACAGAGAGCCGAGAGTCTCCCAGTCCAGATTGATCAGATAATCACCGTCCAGATACCTGGGATCGATGGCCATGGAATCCATGCCATCCTCCTCATTGGTGGTGAAGATAGCGCGGATGGGGCCGTGACGCAGGGTATCGTCCTGCAAAAGATACAGGCACATGGCTACGCCGATACCGTCGTCAGCACCCAGACTGGTACCCTCAGCGGTCAGCGTAATACCGTCGTTGATGACCTTAATGGGGTCATTCAAAGGATCATAACTGACGCCCTCCTCGCAGACGCAGACCATATCCATATGCGCCTGAAAGATGACGCGGGGCACCTTTTCACAGCCGGGAGAGGCGGGCTTATCAATGATGATCTCATTTAGCGCATCCTTCTCAACGGCAAGGCCGTGGCGCTTTGCCCATTGGAACAGATATTCACTGACACGCTCCTCATGGTGAGAGGGACGGGGGACTTTTGCCAGTTCCAAAAACTCGGATAATACAATATCAAGTGCTTTTTCTTTACTCATATTATAATACCTCTTACTGCGCAACAGAGCAAGCTTCGTCGATGGTCATATTGCCAGAACCTGCCAGCTTTTTGTTCTTCAGCAGCGAATACAGGATCCAGTACGCTACAAATGCCAGTATTACACCGTCCAGCGCGGGAGAGAAGACCGTCACAACGCCCAGTGTCTCCAGCAAGGCAAAACCACCGCCAATGATCCAAGCCATGATGCCAACCCAATTGATGCCGCGTACAGGAGACCAGTTTTCGGCTTTCCCCTTGCAGATGACCCAGTAGTCGCAGATCACGATACCCATGATGGGAGGTACTACTGCACCCAGAATGCTGATGTAGGTATTCAGGAAATCTGCCAGACCTGCTATGGCCAGAATAGTGCCCAGTGCACCACAGAGCATGGTGACAAACGGGCGCTTTTTATCTTTTACAGAGAACATCTTGCAGGCGGCCAGACCGGACATGTAGGCATTGCCGGTATTGGTGGTCCAGGTTGCCAGAATCAGCACCAGCATGGCGATGACCGGCAGGCCAAGGCCGGCAAACATAGAGGTCACATCGTAGCTGCCGGTACCGATAGCCATGATGGCGCCTACCATGATCATCAGCAGCGCAGCAGGCATTACGCCGATGGCAGTAGCCTTGACCACGTCGCCGCGGGTTTTGCAATAGCGGGTGTAGTCGGAGTTGCATGTGGCGCCCAGTGCAAACAGGCCGATGACAGTGGAGATGGCGACAGGCATGCTCATCATGTTTTCAGTGACGGCACTGACGATATTGCCCCAGCCGGCCGTATTGATGGAGTGGACACCGCCGTAAACACATAAAGCTACCAAAAGGGGTACCGCGATATAGTTCAGAACGGCCATCCATTTCACGCCGTAAACAGCGGTGACGGACATGACTGCACCCCAAATAATGCAGCTGAGCCAGAAGGGAAACTCCACACCCATCTGGAACAGCAAAGTGTTAAACGCCAGAGCGCAGGTGGCAGTCTGCACCGCAAACCAACCGGCTTCACAAATAAATACGACCAGTGCCATGGTAAAATTGGCACCTGTCATACCAAAGGCTCTTGTAGAGCACATGGTGGCGTTAAGGCCGGTATCGGCGCCAACAATACCGCCCATGATCATCAGAAGGCAGCAGATAGCAAAGCCGATCAGGGTGGCCCAGAAGATAGAGCCCATGGTCAGCGTGCCGCCGAAAATACCGCCTACCATCAGCATGGGAATACAGATCATGGTGCCGACCCAGATGAAAGCAATGCTCCACCAGGATTTCTTTTCATTGGGCTGGATCTGGGATAAACCCTTGTCCTCCTGCTTGGTTTCTGTCACAGTAGTTTTGGTTTCTTCCATACGTTGATTCTCCTCTCCGTAATATTGGTTGATGACGGGAAACAGCGGTTGTAAAACAGGGACGGGAGGGGAAAAGCCCCATCCCGCCCCGTGAAAGGCTTTACTTGGCGAAGGGGATGTTGCCGCCTTCGTAGCCCACATTGGCCAGGAAGGGCTTCCATACGTCGAACATATTGGGGTTCTTCCACCATGCGCTGGGAGCCTTGATAGCACCCAGACAGATATCCATACCCTCAGTGATGTCGGCGTTGGTCAGCGGCTCGCCGGTGGCGGCGTTATAGTAGCAGGTGATATCGGGCACCGTCATAATCGCCTTACCGTTATGTTCCACAAGGAGATTCTCATTCTGGAAGTAGATGACCCACTGGCCGTCGCTGCCCTCAATGTAAACCTTGCCGTAGTCGAAGCCCTTGGCTTGCAGGTTTTCCTGTTTGACCACTTTACCCCGGGTGAGGAAGCGGCACTCAAAACCGGCCTTTTCCAAAGCCTCAAAGGCGTTGCTGCCGTCCTTGGCACAACGGCGCAGCTCATGACCGATTTTTTCGCATAATGTCACCGTACCACAGGGGAGGGAGGCCTCAATATCGGATTTTTTTACCATCCAGCCGGACAAACCGCCAAGCTGACCAAAAGCGGTGCAGATCCAACGGCCGATCTCTTCACCCATGGGAGCATCCTTGGGATTGTTCAGCTCAATGGTCACCTTGTTGTTTTTGTCGTCGGCCATGGCCAGCGGAGAGGTGTCCAGCCCATTGATGTGCAGCAGCAAAGTGTCCAGCGCGGGAACGGCACGGCCTGCACCGTCGCAGTCAATGAAAGGAATATCATTGAGAAGGGAGATCAGCATGGGGCAGAAAGTATTAAAGCCACCCAGCTCCACAGGCAGGCAGTACTCCAGCTTGCGGGGAGGATTCATCTTTGCGCCCAGCTCTTTCAGCGCGTTGAAGGCATTAACGGCATACTTGGAGAAGTCCACAGTCTTCAAAACGGTGGGAGCGCCCATACCTGCTGTGACAGCACCGTAGGCGTTGGGATCCATGTCGCAGGTTTCCAACAGCGTCAATTCCACAGGCTTTTCAGGATGCAGCTTCTTATAGGTATTCAGGAGATCCGTGCCTCCGACCATGGCGCCGCCGCCGCCACCACCCATCAGAGTAGCACCCCAGATAACATCGATCAGCTGTTCTTCTTTCAGAATTCTCTTTGCCATGTTACATTCCTCCGTTCTGTATTTTGGAGCAGATCTGCTCTCTTTACTGAATAGTATAAAGATTCAGAAGGAATGCGTCATCGGCCGGCCGACCAAGCTTTTGCAGCTCCTGTTGTCTCTCTAACCAAAAAAGGAGAAAGAGTGACGGAACTCTTTGTGAATTGTGCTATATGTATTTGTGAAAATCATCCAAGACTATCCAGAATACGATAGATCGCCGCAGCTTGGTAGACAGCCAATGTTGCTGGCATCTGGATCAGATCACATTTGAGAATACTGCGGATTTTGTTGAGCCGGTAATTGACAGTATTTTTGTGAAGATATAACAGTGTACCGGTGCGCTGGGAATTGGACTCGGCATCCAGCAGATAGGTGCATAGGGTTTCTATCAAAATATCGCCGTCAGTGGTTTCTTTCAGTTTTCGGATGGGCAGCAGGCAATTTGCCACTGTATCCTCACCCTGCCGGACACATGCAATACAAGATTGTACATAGCGAACATCACTGTCAGAATAAATTTTACGCTGCGGATAAACGGTGCAAAGCTCAGCAAAGCAGTTTGTCATGCGACTGTATGCGTCGCGAGCCTGAGAGGTGTTGTCCAGATCCTCGAAGATACAGCCACGAACTGCATAGTTTTCCTTTTCCAATAGGGAGACAAAGCCATCCCCCATCTCGCGCATATTCTCTTCCAGGATCATTCCATCTGTCAATGCGATGACATACGGACCGTAACTGTCTACAATCACCACTTTGTGGTGGTCTTGCAGATATATTTTTAGCTTCAGGATGACATCCAGCTTTTGGTTGACCATTAACTCACGACTTGTCTGTGCATCTGTGATCTGCAAGACCCACATTGTATTGACCGCAGCAATAGATATACCCATTTGCTGCGCCAACTTCCGCATCTTTGCGGGATCATCGGTCAGAATGGCCTCCACCAGTGCATCCGTGCCGTCATAATAGGTGCCTTTATCCCAGATGTTCAGGAACAGTACTATAACATCAACCGCCTGCCGCAGCTTTTCTTCCTCCATTTGGCCAAATTCATCCAACACCAGCAGGTGCATTCCGCGGTGTGTCTTTGAGGGGACCGGTACATCCCACAACCTGAAATGACGGCCTTCAAGTTCCATTGCCGCCTGACCCTTCATGGGAGTCTTTCGTTTTTGTAGCATTTGCAGTAGTGCCTGATAATTCCATTGGTTGGAGGCAGGCCATGCCGCCGCGCCACGCCGTTCCAGATACCGGTCCGTCAGCAGCAGTGTGCAGCGCATGCGGTCAGACAACAAACGTAACGCTGTGTTGATATTGCGCTGCTGGGGCTCGAGAAGGGCAATACTGTTCATCACTTCGGTTGTATAGTAGTTGCCCTGCATATGCCGTGTGTGGATGTATTCGACAACATCTGTTATTACATCAGAATAGCGAAAGTCCATGCGGCCGAAAGGCATGGCAATCAAAGGAAAGCATATTTCATCTGCCACGGCAATAAGGGCATCGTCGATCTTGGGGATAAAAACGCCAACATAGAACAAAACAAGACCAGCGGCGCCCATCCCGCGTAAATGGCGCAGTACACTGCACTGCCGGTCAATATCATCTTTGATGGCTATAAGCGCCGAAATGATCAACTCATTTCCCACAATGATTTCATCCGACAGAAGATTTGTCTCAGGCCACTCCAACACACTGACAGAAGACACAGCTCGATCCAGTCCCTTGTCACCGGCGATCAGCTGTGCCTCACGCAGGGTGGGAAGTTTCAGACAATCCGCAACAGTCACATTCATAAGGATAGCTCCTTTCAAGCGAGGTAGTTGCCGAGTAAAGATACTTTTCCATTTTTATGTTATCAAATTTTCCTTTTCACAGCAATGTTTTTTGGCACAATCATTCGATATTATAATTGTTTATGTGTGCCGTCTGGTGGTTTTCCCTTGGAGTAAGCGAAAGGATATTGCCAAGATAACAGACTCCGGTTGATATCATAAGTAAAATAGCCCTGCAATACGCCCCTTATACGCAGATAATACGCATTACGGCAGCAGTGCGTCTTTTATGCGTATTGAATGCGTAGTTAATACGTATTAGATTTCGCCTTTGCAAAGGAAATGTGCCTATAATGCGCGTATATTGAATTTGCCATATTGACATCCACAACATATTGTGGTATATAAGAATTATCATGGTTCTTTGTGCATCTTTTGCAGGTCTATTATCTGCATCGCACACGTTGTTAAGTTTGCACTGAGGGGCATCATGCTCCCGTTTGAGATTAGGGCCATTGTGCCCTCGTATTTCAATGACTATGCTGTGAGGAGAGATTTTCCCCTCACAGCATTTTCCACCTGTACGCCGCTTTGCCGCCGTGCTAAGATATGCCTGTACTTAAGGCATCGCGCATTTAGGTCGGAGCAGAGCAGGCATGGGTGGAAAGACTATTATCGGTCTTTTGCCTTGACTAAGAACTCGAAGTATGTCAAAATGCGCCCTCCCGGCAAAGCGGGAAGGCCATCAGAATGGAACAATACTGCAAACGCAGAAAGGATCGTCAGTAAGCCGAAACGGCAGAAAGATTCTTTCTGCGTTTTTGCTTGACACCATGTCGCGACACTTGCCACCGCCGCGATGCCGCAGAAAAAAGAAAAAGCGCCGAACATACTTCGGCACAGGTCAAAAAGAAATCTCACCAAAAAGCCGTTGGGACGATACGGCAGGAAAATCGTCAAGGGAGAGGCAAGCTCCCGCCCCTGTATGCCGCAGTCAGAGTGCGGCGCCGGTCATGCAGGATACGCATCCCCGATCCGTTGCCGGGCGGATCACAGGACACCGGCGGAGCTTTCCGCAGCCGAGTTCAGCGGCCTGGTGTCCGCCACCGCTCCATCGGAGCAGGGCGTATTCGCCCCATGTGGCTTCGTACTGACCTCGTACAAGTAAAGAGAGACAGGCATACAGGCAGACCGTGAAAAGCACGCAGCAGCAAGGCTCCCCGCTTATTGCAAGCCTTTGTTCCTGCGGAAAAGCCCCGGAAACGGTTCTCTTTGTCAATGGGTGAAGTGCGCCCATCTGAACATGACTTTGAAAGTAAGGAGATTTCTCCATATGACCACAAAAGGCATTTACCACACCCTCGTTACCCAACTGGACAAACTGGCCCGCCACAACCGGCAGGGCAGCTTCCGCACGAAAGACCGCTACTATGAGGCGGTCAAGCGGTTCTGTGCCTACCTCGCCAATCACTACCGCCTGCAAAAGCTGGAGAACATCAGCGGCAAGCATCTGGTCAGCTACGTTCTCTATTTGCAGGAGCAGGGCAAGTCGGCCAGCACCATCAAGACCGACCTGTCCGCCATCCGCTTTTTCCACGATAAGATATCCCACCCGAAATACCGCCTGCCGTCGAACGACGCATTGGGCGTGGAATTGGAGCGCCGCCGCTTCGGGCAGCAGGACCGCACATGGACGAACGCCGAGTTCGGCAAGCTGCTGGGCTGTGCCATGGCGGAGGGACGGGAGGACTATATCCTCGCCCTGTATCTGGCCCGCTATGCCGGATTGCGTATCCATGAGTGCTTCCGTATGGACACTGCCGCTGCGGAACGGGCACTGCGGGAATACGCCCTCACCGTGAAGGGCAAGGGCGGAAAGGTGCGTACCGTCCCCATCGAAGATGAGCGCATCACCATTATGCTGCAAAAGCTGCTGGACAAGACGGAGCGCGGCCACAAGCTGCTGGTACCGGACGGCGTACCCACCGATCGTGCCATCAACGGTATGCAGCAGTTTATTATTCGCAATCGTGATGCTATATGCGACCCCACCGCACCGGACAGGCGTATTACCTTCCACGGCCTGCGGCACACCTACGCTGCCGAGAAGTACAAAGCTCTCATCGAGGGCGGTATGACGCCCTTGGACGCCCATTTCACCGTCTCCCGCCTGCTGGGGCATGAACGGCCGGATGTGACGGACATCTATCTGGTGTCCGTGAAGGGAGGCATGTCACGTGGAGAATAAGTACCGTGACCTTCATGACCTGCCCGTGACGCTGCGGGTGGAGGAGCTGATGCCGATTCTCGGCATTGGGCGCAACACCGCCTACGAGTTGATCCGCAGCGGACAAATACGAAGCATCCGTATCGGACGGCAGATCCGTATCCCACGGGATGCCCTGCTGGAGTTCCTGCGGAAGTAAATGCTTTCACCGCTGAAAGTTTTTTTGACCATATCGGCTGCCCATGTTATACTGACCGCATGAATGGGCACTCCGCTTAGCACCGCTGTTGGGAGGTCATGCGGCTCTAAGTACACGATACAAGGAGTGTGAACTTATGAGACCCCGTAAAAAGGGACAGCAGTACGAGATTTGTTACCGCTGTCCCGGATATACCAAACCGATTTATGAGCGTTTTCCAACCTATGAAGCCGCAAATCTGCGTATCGCACAGATTGAATATGAGAAGTCCATTGGCGAATTTCATCCGCCAAAGCAGACACCCATACAAACCAAGCGAGCACAGAAGAAGTTCATCACCGTCAGCGAACTGCTGGACGAATATGTGCAGGTCTACGGTCTGAACCACTGGGGAGACTCCTTCCTGTCCTGCAACCTCCACCGCATTGAGCATTACATCAAGCCCTATCTGGGCAATGTGGCAGTGAAAGATCTGACGACACATGACCTGGACTTGTTCTATGACTCGCTCCAGGATAAGCCCGCTGTTGTGCTGAAGGGCCACAAGAAAACGGACGCCTACGTTTCCCGTTCTGTGATCGAAAAGACCCACGCACTGCTGCGCAGCGCGCTGAATCAGGCGGTCATCTGGGAGTATATTCCCAGCAACCCTGCCCTCCGCGTAACGTTGCCCAAATATCAGCCGCAGGAACGCACTGTGTGGTCGGCCAGCGAAGCGCAGACGGCGCTGGATGCATGCTCTGATCCGGTATTGAAGCTGTGTATGCTGTTGGCTCTGGGTTGCTCCATGCGCGTTGGTGAGATACTGGGGCTGACATGGGACTGCGTGGACATTTCGGAGGAGGCTATCCATGCCGGAACAGCCCATGTGCGGATCAACAAGGAGTTGAAGCGCTGTCAGAAGGATAGCCTCGCGGCACTGGAGCGCCGTGGCCGCTCCACCGTCCTCCTGACGTTCCCTGAGTGGAAACAAACCGGATCATCGACATCGCTGGTACTGAAGGCTCCGAAAACGGAAAGCAGTGTGCGGAAGGTATTCCTGCCGAAAACCGTTTCGATGGCACTCACAGAGGAGAAAGACCGGCAGCAGAGGACAAAAGAAATGCTGGACAGCGATTATCGGGACTTTGGCCTTGTGATTGCTCACGAGGATGGACGTCCCTATGAGGAGCGACAGATTGCTTTCCTGCTTCGTAAGCTGACAGATGCGACAGGATTGCCGCCGGTAGTCTTTCACAGTCTGCGGCATTGCAGTGCCTCGCTGAAGCTACAGATTGGCGGCGGAAATATCAAAGCCGTGCAGGGAGACACAGGCCATGCCCAATCCCGTATGGTGACCGACCTGTACGCCCATACCAACAACGAGGAGCGCCGCCGCTTGGCAGAGAAAGTAGAATCAGATTTCTTCCAGAAGCGAGCTGATACGTCGCAGGAAAAGCCAATGGATGATGCGGCGGGACTGGCTTACCGACTGCTGCAGGAAAACCCTGATATTGCCAGATTGATCATTGCAACACTGCAAAAACAGGCATAACAAAAGTTTGTTGGAAAATCTGTTGGAAAGTCCAACAAAACCGAGGAACGATAAAATAAAGCAAGAACCCTGTAACCGTTGTGGTTACAGGGTTTCAATGGAGCTGCTGGGCGGATTTGAACCGCCGACCTCATCCTTACCAAGGATGCGCTCTACCTACTGAGCTACAGCAG
>OLSB01001330.1_pt1 | contig 24247 bp, 26 predicted proteins | sample 1672071 | NCBI WGS metagenome assembly OLSB01 (sample SAMEA3136642, study PRJEB25190) | human gut metagenome | biome: human gut; feature: human-associated habitat; material: faeces | place: Austria | collected 2013 | reverse complement strand
TCAGGCTGTCGAAAAAAGCCGGAGGCTTTTTCGACAGCCTGAGGAAAGCCGCCCTGCCGGGCGGCTTTCCTTTTGTTCGCTTGCTCACTTCACCGCCAGCCGTTTCATCAGCTCGGCGCTGGGGTCGGCCAGGACGGTGTTGTACGTGGTATAGACCACCATGCCGGGCTTCGCCCCGGCGGGCTTCTTCACATACTTCACCGGCGTATAATCCACCGGCACTTTCGTGCTGTCCTGCGCCTGGGAGAAATATGCCGCCAGGGACGCGGCCTCCAACAGGCTCTGTTCGTCCGGCGCAGCGCCGCCGGTGCAGAGAATGACGTGGCTGCCGTGGATCTTTTGGGTGTGCAGCCAAATGTCCCACTTTTCCGCGTCCTTGGCGGTGAGCCGGTCGTTCTGCCGGTTGTTGCGGCCCACCAAAATACGCAGTCCTGCGGAGGAACGGAACTCCCGGGGCTTGCTGGGCCGCTGGAACGCGGCCTTTTTTCCGCCGCCGCCCCGGCGGAGGTAGCCGCCGTCCGCCAGCTCGGAGCGGATGTCGTTGAAGTCCTGTTCACTCTCCGCCAGCGCCAGCTCCTGCTGGACACTCTCCAGATACACCAGCTCGGCGCGTCCCTTTTCCAGCTGATCTGTCAGGTATCGCTCCGCTGTTTTGGCCTTGGTGTACTTCTTGAAGTACCGGGCGGCGTTCTCCTGGGGGGACAGCCGCACATCCAGCGGGATGTCCACCTCGGCACAGTCGGGGTCATAATAGTTCTGCGCCGTCAGGCGGCCCATGCCCCGCTCCATACGGTAGAGGTTGGCGGTGATCAGCTCGCCGTACACGCGCCACTTGTCCCGGTCGCGGCAGTCCAGCAGCTCCTTCTCCTGGGCCGCCAGCTTGCGGCGGATGCGGGAGGCGGCTGTGGCGGCGGTCTTTAACAAGTCCTGCCCCTTCTGCTTGGCCCGCTCCGCCTGCTCCCGCTTCTCGTAAAAGTCGTCCAGCAGGCGGGAAAAGCTGTCGTAGGTCTCTATCTCCACAGCCGCGCCGTATTGGCGGATAGGCTCGTAGGTGTAGTCCGCCGGGATGCCTTTTCGTTTCAGCATCACAGGGATAAAGGTTTTTTCCTTTACAGATTCACGCCACGCGAAAAAGCTGTCCCACAGGCCGGCGACCTGCGAAACAGGCGTATCCACACTGCCGCCGGCGCGAAACACGATCTCTCGGGCGGTCAGCGGCGACAGGGCATTGAAGGTGTTCACCAGCCATGTGTCCGCAGGGGTGTCCCCGGCGGACAGCGCCATGCGCTCAAACTTGTCCTGCTCCACCGCCAAAGGCGACAGCTTATCCGGCGGCGTGGGCAGGCGGTAGAACAGTCCCGGCAGCACCTGACGGTCCGGGTTCATCTCGAAGTCGATGCGGCGCAGACAGTCGATGACGCGGCCCTCCTGATCCGCCAGCACCAGGTTGGCCCGGCGGCTCACCGTCTCCAAAATCAGGCGGAAGGTACTGCGCTCACCCAGCTCGTCCGCCGCCGAGACCGTCAGCGTCACCACACGCTCCAGCGACTCTTGCTCCAGCGATTGAACGATGCCGCCGCCCAAGTGCTTACGCAGCAGCATACAGAACATGGGCGGCTGGGCCGGGTTGTCCCGCAGCGTCTCCGTCAGGTGCAGCCGGGGCTGCCCGCCGCCGGCGCACAGCAGCAGACGCCTCCCGCCGCGAAGCGACAGCACGATTTGGTCGCGGGCGGGCTGCTGTATCTTCTCGATGCGGCTTCCCACTACTTGGGGCGTCAGCTCCGCCACAACGCCTTGTAAACAGATTGCATCCAGCGGCATATCAATCTTCCTCCATCATCACGCTGAACAGCTCCTCGATGCGGGCCTTGTCGCCCCGGAGGTACAGCCAGCCCAGCAGACATTCCAGCGCCGTGGCGGCGTGGTATTCCGCGTGGCTGGCGCTGTGGGGGATGGTGTGTACGTTGGCGTTGCGGCCACGCTTGTAGACCGCCGTCTCCTCCTCCGTCAGCAAGGGCAACACTTTGGCGGCGCGGCGGGCCTGCTCCGGGGCGCAGACCAGCGCCACCGTGGCACGGTGCAGCTCCTTGCCGGTGGCCTTGCCGTGGACGCACAGCCAGGTACGCACCAACAGCTCATACACGGCGTCGCCCATGTGAGCCAGGCCGATGGCGCTGATGGCACGCAGGTCGTCAGCTGACAGCTTCGGCGCAAAATAATCCATAAGATCCACTCCTTATCATCTGCACCAGTATGCCACTTTTAAGGTCATTTGGCAAGGAAAAGTATCGACAAACGCGGTAAAGCTGTGTTATACTATCAGCATAGTCATAACTCTGTTTTATCCAAAAATGTTGCAAAAACAGGAGGTTTTATATGCCGCACACGGAAAAACGCTTCAAAAAAGGCGAGATCATCTGCCGGCCAAAGGAGATGGTCATGAGTATGTATAACATCCTCTATGGCAGCGTGGGGGTCTATTTTGACTACGGCACGCCGGAGGAAGTGACGGTGGTCACGCTCCACGAGGGGGACTTCTTCAACGTCATCAGCTTCCTGGAATCGCGGCAGCGGAACACCACCGCCGTGGCGCTGGAGCCCACCATTGTCAGCGAGATCACGTATGATAATTTTAGTGCCTATTTTCGGGAAAAACCGGCTAAAATCATGAGTTTATTGCAGCATATGAGTGCAAGAATGCGGCAGCTGCAAAAGGCGTATGTGGAGACGTGCCACGCGCTGGATGCCTACGGCGACAAGGAAAAGCTGCACGCAGAGCACAGCGAGTGGATGGACAGCCACGACCGCACGTACAACCTGCTGCGGGCCATGTTCCCGTCCCTGTACGCCCACGAGGAGGAGCACAGCAACCCGGTGAAGCAGGAAAAAAAGTAGGCAAAAATGGAAGCTCCATCTTGAAAAAAGTTTGAATGACCTTGTATATAGGTGGGGAAAAACCGGCGTTACTATTGAAAAATAGTGGAAAGGTTTTGTAAGATCAAGACCTCCGGCTGGGCCGGAGGTCTTGCTGGTTTCTTTTTGTCTTCGGCGGGGCAGTTTCTTCTTTTTTTGCCTCCGGCGGGTTACTTTTGCCAATAGAGGGAGGCTTTGGGGGATTCCGCGCCTGCGGGCGCGGGGGACGGATCCCCACGCCAGTGTGAGCACTGGCTCGGAATGACAACATAAGCAGCCGCCACATACAATCCCTCCGTCACAGCCAAAGGCCGTGACATACGGAGGGTCTATCGAGGGGGTTCTATGAAACAGGAAGACGCGCCCGGAGTGGGCGCGTCTTCCGCTATTTCGCTCTATTTTTTCTGCTGCCATTCCTTCACGTCCTTCAGCTCGTCATACAGGCGGACGTAGCTGCGGTGGCGGCTGGTGGGGATGAGGCCGTCCTTCACGGCCTGGAGCACGCGGCAGCCCTTCTCCTTGGTGTGGGTGCAGCCGGTGAAGCGGCAGTCGCCCACGTAGGGCGCAAATTCGGGGAACGTGTCCGGCAGGTGCTGCTTCAGCGCCAGGTCCATCTCCGCCGTGTCGAAGGAGGAGAAGCCGGGGGTGTCGATGATATAGGTGTCCTCGCCCAGGGAGAACAGCTCCACGTGGCGGGTGGTATGGCGGCCACGGCCCAGCGCCTTGCTCACCTCCCCCACCGGCAGGGCGAGAGAGGGCAGCAGCGCGTTGAGCACGCTGGACTTGCCCACGCCGGAGTTGCCGGTGAAGGCACTGAGCTTGCCGCGGATGGCCTCGCGGAGCGCGTCCAGCCCCTGCCCGGTGACGGCGCTGACGCGGAGAACGGGGATGGCGGAGCGGCTGTAAATGTCGTACAGCTCGTCGGCGCTGTCCAGGTCGCACTTATTCAGGCACAGCAGCACCTGGCAGCCCTTCAGGGCGGCGATGGAGGCGATGCGGTCGATGAGGTACGGCTCGGTGACGGGGATGGCTGCCGAGGCCAAAATCACCAGCTGGTCGATGTTGGCGGCGGCGGGGCGGGCAAACTGGTTGCGGCGCGCCTCCACCGCCTCCACAAAGCCCTCGCCGTTTCCCAGCTCACGCACCTGCACCCAGTCCCCCACCAGGGGGCTGAGGCCCTCGCGGCGGAATTTGCCGCGGGCGCGGCACTGGAGCGTCTCGCCGCCGGTGTTCACGTAGTAGAAGCCGCTGAGGGCTTTTTCAATGCGACCCCGGCTCAAAAGTGTATCTCCTGGGCGGGGGAAACCACGGTAGTGTCGTCCTCCACGCTGGTGAAGTAGGCGCAGACGGTGGAGTCCGATCCGGCCACGCCGGAGAAGGTGTAGCTGATCGTGCCCATGGAGGCACTGAGATACTGGCTGTCCACCACAGCGCCGTCCTGCTCAAACTCCACCTTGATCATGCCCTCCATGTCGGTGGGCATGATGAACTCCACCACCTTGGTGTGCACGGCGGAGATCTCGTTCTCGCTGCCGCTGACGGTGAAGGTGATCCGCGTGCCGCCGGGAACATCGGTCTGCGGCGCGATGTCCTGCTGCACCACCGTGCCGGGTGCTTCGGGGTTGAACGGGTCATAGAGCACCTCACCCACGGTCAGGCCCAGATCCTGGGCATCGTGGATGGCGTTGGCGATGGCCATGCCGGTAAAGGTGGGGACGGTGACGGTCTCCGGGCCGGTGCTGATGTGCAGCACCACGGTCTGACCCTTGGTCAGTGCCTCGTCGGACGCCGGCTCGGTGGACACCACCACATCGGTGGGATACTTGTCGGAGTTCTCATACACCGGCTTGAACACAAGGCCCAGGCCCATGTCGCCCAGCAGCAGCTTGGCCTGGCGGTACTCCATGCCCACCACGTCCTTCATATACTCCTTCTCCGGCTCTTCCGCCACGTAGACCTGGATGACCAGGTTGCTCTTGCGGGTCTTGCCGGCGGTGGGGTCCTGCTCCACGATCTGTCCCGGCTCGTACTGGTCGGACACCCGCGTGCCCACCACCTCGATGTAGAAGATGTCCTTTACCTCGTCCATGAGCTGGGCCTCTTCCACCGTTTTGCCCCGCACGTCGGGGACGGGATAGCTCTTGTTGCTGCTGGCAGGGCCGAAGTCGCCCAGGATCAGCTTGAACAGCAGCACCACCAGCACCAGCGCCGCGGCGAAGATGCCCACGATGATGGCTAGAGACTTCTTGTCGCGCCGGGGCGGCTCGTCACGGTAGTCGTCGCGCCGCACCTCGGCGGTGCGCTTTTTCACGGCGGAAGCCACCTGGGCCGTGGGCAGGGGCATGGTGGGCTCGCTGTCGGCGGAGGGGGTGGCCAGCTCGCGGCGGATATAGTCCATATCCACGGAGGGATCTTTGCGGAATTTCTCCAGGTCGGCCAGCATGGCGTCCACGGTGGGGTAACGCTTGTTGGGGTCGCTGTTCATGGCCTTCATGCAGATCAGCTCCAGCGGCTCGGGGATGCTGGGGTCGATGTCCCGGGGGGCCAGGGGCACGGAGCTGAGGTGCTGGATGGCCACGGAGACGGCACTGTCGCCCTCGAAGGGCAGGCGGCCCGTGAGCATCTCGTAGAGCACCACGCCGGCGGAGTAGATGTCGGAGCGGGCGTCGATGCGGTCGCCCCGGGCCTGCTCGGGGGAGATATAGTGGACAGAGCCCAGTGCCTCCTGGGTCAGGGTCTGACCGGCGTTGGCAAGGCAGGCGATGCCGAAATCGGCCACCTTGACGCTGCCGTCACGCAGAACCATGATGTTCTGCGGCTTGATGTCGCGGTGGATGATGCCGCGGCTGTGGGCGTGGCTGAGGCCGCGCATGATCTGGGTGATGAAGTGCAGGGACTCGCGCCAGTCCATGCGTCCGCGGCGCTCCATATACTGCTTGAGGGTGATGCCGTCGATGAGCTCCATGACGATATACTCGGTGTCCGAGTTGGTGGACACATCGTATACCGAGACGATGTTGGCGTGGCTGAGCTGGGCCACGGCCTGGGACTCGTCATGGAAGCGGCGGCGGAAATCGGCATTCTCCGCCAGGTCGCTCTTGAGTATTTTAATGGCGACCAGACGGTTCAGCCGGTGACAGCGAGCCTTGTAGACGTTGGCCATACCGCCTGAGCCGATGAGCTCCAGGATCTCATAGCGGTCGTCCAGCATTTTTCCGATGTACTGATCCACGGTCGTCAACTCCTTTCTTGGTCGTTCAGCAGCAGCACGGCGGTCACATTGTCCGGCGCGCCACGCTGGAGGGATATTTGCAGCAGATGCTCCAGGCAGCCGTCCACATCGCCGTCATGCAGCACCTCGAACAGCATTTCCTGGTCGGACACGGTGTTCACCAGTCCGTCGGTGCAGAGGAGGATGTACTCCTCTGTGCGCCACGGCAGGGCAAAGGTGTCCGCCTTGGCGCTGATGTCCGGGCCAAGCGCCCGGGTGATGAGATTGCGGTTGGGATGACGGCGGGCCTCCTGGGGCGTGATGTCGCCCTTGGCCACCATGTTCTCCACCACCGAGTGATCGCGGGAGATCTGGCTGATGCCCTCGGAGGTGATGTGGTAGGCGCGGCTGTCTCCGATGTTGGCGATGAGCGCCAGGTCAGGACGGGTCAGGGCACAGACCAGCGTCGTGCCCATGTGGCGGTAGTCGGCGTTACGCTCCGCCTCCTGACGGATGGCGTCGTTGGCGGCGGCGATGGATGCCAGCATCACGTGGCGGAGCTGGTCGGCGGTCATGTCGCCGCGCAGGTTGTCCTGTATCTCCTTTTGAAAGCGGGACACGGCAATGGCGCTGGCCACCCGTCCGCCGTGGGTGCCGCCCATACCGTCGCACACCACGGCGACGGTGCAGCCGCCGGATTCAAAGGCGGCGTAGGCATCCTGGTTCTCGCTGCGGACGAGTCCCGTGTTGGTGATACCCCATAGCTTCACGCTGGTTCACTTCCTTTTGTAGTATGTCAAGCGGGTGGGCTTTACAGCTGGCCCGTTTCCTGCATTTGTTTCCTTCGGAGCTGGCCGCAGGAGGCATCGATGTCGCCGCCGAGGCTTCTGCGGACGGTGGCCGTCACGCCCAGGCTCTCCAGCTTCTGCTGGAAGGCCGCGATGCGGCGGCTGGGCTTGTAGGGGCTCTCCACCACGTCGTTCAGGGGGATCAGGTTGACGTGGCCGGGCATGCCACGGAGCTTTTGGGCGATGCGCTCCGCCTGCCAGTCGTGGTCGTTGACACCGTCGATCATGGCGTATTCGAAGCTGATGCGGCGGCCTGTTTTTTGGAAGTAGCGGTGGCAGGCGGCGAACAGCTCCTCCACGTCGTAGGCGCGGTTCACGGGCATGATGCGGCTGCGGGTCTCGCTGTCCGGCGCGTGGAGGGAGACGGAGAGGGTGAGCTGGAGCTGCTTCTCCGCCAGGGCGTCGATGCCGGGCACGACACCGCAGGTGGACAGGCTGATGTGGCGCATACCGATGTGCAGGCCGTTGGGGCTGTTGACCAGCTCCAGGAAGCGCAGCACGTTGGCCATGTTGTCCAGCGGCTCGCCGATTCCCATGAGGACGATGTTGGAGATGGGCACGCCGCTGTCCAGCTGGGTGAACAGCACCTGGTCCAGCAGCTCCGAGGGGCGCAGGTCGCGGACCTTGCCGGCGACGGTGCTGGCGCAGAAGGCGCAGCCCATGCGGCAGCCTACCTGGGACGAGATGCAGACGGTGTTGCCGTGGTGGTAGCGCATGAGGACGCTCTCGATGCAGTTGCCGTCGGACAGCTCCCAGAGGTATTTGATGGTGCCGTCCAGGCGGGAGACCTGCTTCCGGGCCACGGTGGGGGCGGTGATGAAGCACTGCTCTGCCAGCTGGGCGCGGAGGGGCTTGGAGAGGTCGGTCATGTCGTCGAAGGACGTGACGCCACGGTGCAGCCAGGTGAATATCTGTTTGGCGCGGAAGGCGGGCTGACCCAGGGCTTTACAATAGGCGGTCAGCTCCGCTTCCGTCATGGATTTGATGTCGGTCATAGTGTTGCCTCGCTGCGGCGCATACGGCAGATGAAGAAGCCGTCCGTGCCGGTACGGTGGGGATAGAGGGTGACAGCGCCGTCACAGCCGCCGATGCCCGGCAGCGTGAAGGGCGTTTTTTCAAATTCGGGGTGGGAGGCCAGGAACGCGGCGATCTGATCCTCGTTCTCCTCCGGCAGGATGGTGCAGGTGGCATACACCAGCACGCCGCCGGGGCGGACGTAGCGGCAGACGTTGTCCAGAATGGCCTTTTGGATGGGCGGGAGCTGGGATAGCTCCGAGGGGTTTTTGTAGCGGATGTCCGGCTTTTTGCGGATGATGCCAAGGCCGGAGCAGGGCACGTCCGCCACCACCAGGTCGGCCTGACCCAGCCAGGCGGCGTGGGACTCTCTGCCGTCGGCCAGGGCGGTGCGGATGGAACGAAGTCCCAGCCGCTGCGCGCCGCTTTCGATGAGCGTAATCTTGTGAGGGTGGACATCGCAGGAGAGAATGTCGCCGCCGTCGGCCATGTCCATGGCCAGGGCGAAGGATTTGCCGCCGGGGGCGGCGCAGACGTCCAGCACGCGGGCGTGCTGATCCGGGGCGGCGGCCAGGGACACCAGCCGCGCCGCCGCGTCCTGCACGGTGCAGCGACCCTCGGTAAAGGCGGGCAGCTTCTCCAAATCGCCTGTGCCGGTGACGGTGAAGCAGCCCTCCAGCCACGGGTGGGGCGTGACCTCCGCGCCCGTCGCCTCCAGTTCCTGACGGAGGGCGGCAGGGGTGGTCTTCAGGGGGTTGGTCTGGATGACGGTGGGCACGGGCTGGTTGTGCAGCGCCAGGAGCTGCTCCGTCTCCCCCCGGCCCAGCAGCTTTATAAGCCGCTCCACCAGCCAGCGGGGGTGGCTGTATTGCAGGGACAGCAGCGCCGCGTCATCCTTGCCCCGCAAGGGCGGTAAAGCATTTTTACTTGCCACGCATTTCCGCAGCACGGCGTTGACCATGCCGGCGGCGCGAGGTCTGCCCCAGCGCTTGATCTGCTCCACGGCCTCGTTTACCGCGGCGCGCTCCGGGATCTTGTCCATGAACAGGATCTGATAGACACCCAGGCGCAGGACATAGGCCACCACAGGCTCTAAGTGATTGGCACGCTGGGTACACCAGTGGTCGATATAGTAGTCCAGCAGGGCGCGGTTCTGCACCACGCCGTAGACCAAACGGCTGCACAGCGCCGCATCGCGGCTGTCCAGTCCGGCTCGCTGCACGGTGCGCTTCAGGCTGCCGTCCGACCAGCCGCCCCGGCTGGTTTGCAGCAGCGTCTCCAGCGCCGCGTCACGGGCGTTCTGCACGGCGGTCATGCGTCCACCTGCACGGGGTGGCCGCAAAGGTAGTTGGCGGCGGTCATACGCTTGCCGCCCTCGGCCTGCACTTCAAGGATACGCAGCACTTTGCCATCGCCGCAGGCCACATCGATGCCGCTCTTCCCTGCCGCGGTGATCCTGCCCGGCGCGGCGGCGGTGTCACTGCCCACGGCGGTACGGTAGACCTTCACCGGCTTGCCGTCCAGCGTCATAACGGCGCAGGGCCAGGGGATCAGACCCCGCACCTGATCGTGAAGCTGCTGGGCGGGCTTATGGAAGTCCAGCGGCGACAGGCTGCGGTCCAGCATGGGCGCGTAGGTGAAGGCGGTGTGATCCTGGGGCGTGCGGGTGGCCGTGCCGTCCTTCAAACGGCGCACCGCCTCGCTGAGGGCCTCCGCGCCCAGCTCCGCCAGGCGGGCGGTCAGCGCCAGCGCGTCCTCCTCCGGGTCGATGGCCGTCTCGCGGCAGAGGATGACGTCCCCCGCGTCCAGCTCCTTGGCCATATACATGATGGTCACGCCGGTGGAGGCGTCGCCGTTGAGGATGGCCCAGTTGATGGGCGCGGCACCCCGGTACTTGGGCAGCACCGAGGAGTGGACGTTGACAGAGCCGTAGGGCGGCGTGTTCAGAATGTCCTCCGGCAGGATCTTGCCGTAGGCCGCCACCACGATGAGCTCCGGGGCAAGGGACTGCACGATGGACAGCGCCTCGCCGTCCCGCATTTTCAGCGGCTGGTACACCGGGATATTCTGTGTTAAGGCATACTCCTTGACAGGGGAGAATGCCATTTTATGGCCGCGGTTCTTGGGCTTGTCCGGCTGGGTGAACACGCCGCAGACATCGTGCCCGTCCTCCACCAGCCGCCGCAGCGACGCTACGGCGAAATCCGGCGTTCCCATAAACAAAATACGCATCAGGTATCCTCTTCTTCCGTTTCTTCGATCTCGTACTCGTCGGCGTGGTCGTCCAGCCACTTTTGCAGCTCCTCGCCCTCCAGCAGACGGTCGGTGTGCTCCACGAACAGGTGGCCGTCCAAATGCTCGATCTCGTGGCAGAAGCAGCGGGCGGTCAGCCCCTCGTCCTCCGCCTCGAACCAGTTGCCGTCACGGTCCTGGGCGCGGACGCGGACGATGTAGGGCCGCGTCACCTCGCCGTATTTCCCGGGGACGCTGAGGCAGCCCTCCAGGCCGGTCTGCTCCCCCTCGGTGTAGATGATCTCCGGGTTAATGAGCTCGATGAGCTGATCGTCCTCGTCCAGCACCACGCACACACGGCGCAGCACGCCCACCTGGGGCGCGGCCAGGCCCACGCCGCCGGAGTCCTCCAGCGTGTCCGCCATGTCGTCCAGCAGCGTGTGGAGGCGGCTGTTGAAGTCGGTCACGGGGCGGCAAACCTTGGTCAGGCAGTCCTCGCCCTGCAAAGCTATCTTTCGTAATGCCATATCGCTTACCTCTATTCTTACATTAAAATGGGATCAATCCATCAGGTCGCAGTCCACGCGGATGTGCAGCCGCCGGTTCTCCAGCCTTTGGGCAAAGGCACGCATGAAGGACGACAGCAGGCCGCGCACCTGGGCGTTGTTCTCGCCCAGCAGCAGCAAACGGTAGCGGTAGCTGCCGTTGATACGCACCACCGGGGCGGGCGCTGGGCCGATGACCTCCAGCCCCATATCCGCATAGGGCGGTTTTTTCACCGCGGCGCTCAGGCCATCCCGCAGCAGTCCCACGGCGCGGCGGACATCGTTCTCCTCCCCGCCGCTGACCGTGACGATGAACTGGTCGGCAAAGGGCGGGTCGCGGCGCAGGCGGCGCAGCTGTACCTCGCTGCGGTAAAACCGCTCATAGTCCTGGGCCGCGGCGGCACGGATCACATCGTTCTCCGGCGTGTAGGTCTGGATGACGGCGCGGCCCGCCTTCGCGCCCCGCCCGGCGCGGCCCACCACCTGGGTCAGCAGGTTGAAGGTGCGCTCGGCGGCGCGGTAGTGGTCCACATACAGCGACAGGTCGGCGCTGAGCACACCCACCAGTGTCACATTCTCGAAGTCCAGCCCCTTGGCCACCATCTGTGTGCCCAGCAGAATGGGGACGCGACGCTCCTCGAACTGGCGGAGAAGGGCCTCGTGGCCTGCGGACACGGTGTCCGCGTCCATACGCAGCACCTCCGTGCCGGGGAACAGGTCGCGCAGCTCCTCCTCCACCCGCTGTGTGCCGAAGCCGATGTGCTTCAGCGCGCCGCCGCAGTCGGGGCAGCGCTCCGGGGCGGGCTGGGAGAAACCGCAGTAGTGGCACATGAGCCGGTGGTTGGCGCTGTGGTACGTCAGGTACACGCTGCAACGGGGACATTCCGGCACGTGGCCGCACTGGGGACACAGCAGCTGGCGGCTGCTGCCCCGGCGGTTCAGGAACAGGATGCTCTGCTCCCCCGCCGCCATGTTCTTTTGCAGCTCGTCATACAGCGGCTGGCTGATGATGGTACTGCGGCCCTGCCGCAGCTCCTGGCGCAGGTCCGCCACGATGACATGGGGCAGCGCCTGTTGGTTGAAGCGGCGGCGCAGCTCCAGAAGGCCGTAGTCGCCCTGCTCCGCGTGCCAAGCCGTTTCCACCGTAGGGGTGGCGGAGCCCAGCAGCAGCCGTGCGCCCTCCTGGGCGCAGCGGTACTTGGCCACGTCACGGGCGTGGTAGCAGGGGGCGTTCTCGGACTCGTAGGAGCTCTCCTGCTCCTCGTCCATAACGATGAGGCCCAGGTCCACCAGCGGCGCAAACACCGCCGACCGCGTGCCCAGCACGATGCGGGCCTCGCCCCGGCGGATGCGCTTGTACTGGTCGTACCGCTCCGTCATACGCAGGCCGCTGTGTAAAAGCGCCACCTGCGCGCCGAAGTAGGCGGTGAAGCGGGCCATCATCTGAGGGGTCAGGGCGATCTCGGGGACGAGGATCATCACGGACTTGCCTCGCGCCAGCAGCAGCTGGGCCAGGCGGATATACACCATGGTCTTGCCGCTGCCGGTGACGCCGCGCAGCAGCGTGACACCGGCCTCGCCCCGGTCGATCTGACGCAGCAGCGTGTCGCAGACCCGCTGCTGCTCGTCGTTGAGTATAATGTCAGTCGCCTTTACAGCGTACTGTTTTTCGGAGATGCGGTACTCCTCCTGCTCGCACAGGGACACCGCGCCCAGTCTGCACAGGTCATCCACCGTTCTTTTCGCCGCGCCGGTGAAATACCGCAGGTCGTGGAGGGCCGTCTTGCCGTTTTGGGCCAGGAACGACACCACGTCCTTACGCTTGGCGGAGCGGCCCGCCAGGGTCAGCGCCTGTTCGGCGGGGACAGAGAGGGAGACGATCGTCACCACCCGGTCGCGGACCTTCTGCTGCTGCTCCATGGTGTGGGTCAGAAGGCCGGCCTTCTCCATACGGCGCAGCAGCGGCGGCAGATCGTCGCCCAGGGCCTGACAGAGCTTGTCCTCGGTCAGCGGGCCGTCCTGCAATAGTTGGGCCACCGCCTGTTCACGCTCCGGGGCATCCGGCAGCGGCGGCTGGCGCAGAGACCAGATCTCGCGGTAGCGATACCACACGGCGGCGGGCAGGATGGTGTGCAGCGCATCGTAGAACGTGCAGAAGTAGCGGCGGCTCATCCACAGCGCCAGGCGCAGCTCCTTCTCCGTCACCACCGGCTCGTCGTCCAGCAGGGAGCGGACGGCCTTCAGCGGCTTATCCGGCGCTGATTGGTTCAGGGAGAGGATCATGCCCTCGCTGAGGCGGTTGCCGCGTCCGAAGGGGACCAGCACGCGGCAGCCGACCCGGCCCGGCAGCTCGTCGGGCAGCAGGTAGTCATACGCCTTGTCGATGGCATAGGTCGCCGCCTGCACGGCCAGCTTGGCCACCGTGGGCATCTCAGACCTCGTCTTCCTCGATGACCGGGTCGCTGTGGTACTTGCCCTCGGCCACCTCGTCGATGGCCATGGTGACGGGCTTCTCGTCCAGGTGCGTGCCGGTGGCCTCGGCCTCGGCGGCGATCTGGCGGGCACGGCGGGCCACCACGTTCACCATCATATAGCGGTTGGGGATATACTGGGTCAGCTTGTTCATAGCGGGATAGAGCATAGACATAGTGTTCACATTTCCTTTCTGTTGATGATCATATTCATACGCTCGGCGGGCTTGCAGTGCTCGGCGCACAGTATGGCGCGCAGCTCCTCCACGGCCTGCTCCACCGTGTCGTTGATGACAAAGTAATCGTAGTCGCCGGCCATCTCCAGCTCCACCTGGGCGCGGATCAGGCGCTTCTGCACCTTCTCGGGCGTGTCCGTTCCGCGGGCGGTGAGGCGGCGCTCCAGCTCGGGCCAGCTGGGCGGGGCGATGAAGATACGCACCGTCTCCGGGCGCTTGGCGCACACCTGCACCGCGCCCTGACGCTCAATGTCCAAAATCACGTCCTTGCCGCGGGCCATGGCATCGTCCACGTACATCTTGGGCGTGCCGTAGAAGTTGCCCACGTACTCGGCGTACTCCAAAAACGCATCGGCGGCGATCATGTCGCGGAACTCGTCCGGCTGGATGAAATGGTAGTCCACGCCGTCCCGTTCCCCCTCGCGGGGTGGGCGGGTGGTGGCGGAGACGGAGAAATACAGGTCGTCACGGCCCTGGAACAGGGCGTGGAGCACGGTGCTCTTGCCTACGCCGGACGGGCCGGATACGATAAAGGTCTTTCCTTTTCTCTGCACGCTCATACGTCCTCCTCCGTCATATCCTTCACCGTCAGGCCCAGCCGGGGCGCTAAACGCTCCGCCGCCAGGGCCGACAAGACCACGTGGTCACTGTCCATCACCAGCACAGAGGCCGTCTTGCGGCCAAAGGTGGCATCGATGAGCATACCGCGGTCGCGGGCCTCCTGTACCAGCCGCTTCACCGGCGCAGAGTCCGGGCTGACCAGCGCGATGAGACGGTCGGCGGAGACGAGATTGCCGAAGCCGATGTTCACAAACTGCATTCCGGCCACCTCATTCCATGTTCTGAACCTGTTCGCGGATCTTCTCCACCTCGGCCTTCATGTTCACCACGTCCTGGGCGATGGTCAGGTCGCTGCACTTAGACCCGATGGTGTTGCACTCGCGGTTGACCTCCTGAATGAGGAAGTCCAGCTTGCGGCCCACCGGCTCATCGCTGGCCAGCATGGCCCGGAGCTGGGCGATGTGGCTGCGAAGGCGCACCGTCTCCTCGTCCACAGCGATCTTGTCGGCGAAGATGGCGGCCTCGGTGAGGATGCGGCTCTCGTCGATGGTGGTGGATTGCAGCACCTCCTGCATCTTGGCCTCCAGCCGCTGACGGTAGGCCGCCACGGTCTGGGGGGAGCGCTCCTCCACCTTGCCCACCACCGTTTCGATGGTGGTGACGCGGCCCGCCACGTCCGCCGCCAGCTTCTCACCCTCCACGGCGCGCATATCATTATACGCTGCCAGCGCATCGTCCAGCACGGTGCAGATGTCGGCGGCAATGGCCTCCACATCCTCCTCCGCCTTGGTAACGGCCAGCACGTCCGGGAACTTGGCCAACACCTCCGGCGTGACTTCGCCGGGCAGGGAGAACATGGTTTTCAGCCGGGTCAGCGCCTCGTAATACCCACGGGCCAGGGGCTCGTTCACCGCCACCACCGCCTCGTCGGCGGCGCTGGCATCGATGGTGACGAACACGTCCACCTTGCCCCGGGAAATGGCCTGCTGCACGCGGGCCTTCATGCGGTCCTCGGCAAAGATATAGGCGCGGGGCATCTTTACCGTGCAGTCCAAATAGCGGTTGTTGACGGAGCGTACCTCCACCGTGATGTCGCGTCCGTTACGCATCTCACGGGCACGCCCGTAGCCGGTCATACTCTTGACCACTGGATCATCTCCTTTATTGTAATGGAAAGGGACGTGCGTCCCTGTATTGTCTCGTTCAGCAGAAGCACACCGGCACGCCCAGCGCGTTGCAGCACAGCGTTGCGCCGCACAGGCGCAGGCAGTCCGCGTTGCCGCAGGAGGTGGTGGTCATGGTGCTGTATCCATTGGGACGGTAGCCGCCCCGGCCCTCCGCCACGTCCAGCGCCCGCTGGTACTCCGCGTTGTCCGGGTCCATCTGCACCGCCGTTTGGTAGTACTGCCGCGCCTCGTCCAGCCAGCCACGGCGATAGCACACCGCGCCCTTGAGGAAGTTCCACTCCGCATCGTGGTCGGACTGGGCGTTCAGCAGCTCCTCCGCCAGGTTCAAATCGCCCTGGCTGATGGCCATACGCACCCGCTGATAGCGGGAGGCGTAGCCGCCCTGATAGCCGTAGCTTTGACCGTAGCTTTGGCCGTAGCTTTGCCCACCGGCGCTATAACCGCCGCTGCGGGCGGCCTTGCGCTGGGACTGCACCGTCTCGTAGGCCTCGTTGATCTCCTTCATCCGCTCCTGAGCCAGGTCGGCCAGGGGGTTGTCGTGATAATTGTCCGGGTGGTACTTCCGCGCCAGGTCGCGGTAAGCCTTTTTTACCTCTTCGTCCGTGGCGGTGCTGGGCACGCCCAGCACCTGATAGGGATCACGCATGATCGGTGTCCGCCTTTCGTATAGGTTCTTCTCTCTACCATCGATTGACAAGGGCAAGCACGGTTTTGACGGGCAGAAATGCGCCCATACTGCGTCAAGCCCCTTGGCAATACGGCAAGTATTACCTGCGGGTCTTTTCTTGTCTGGACACATTTCTGCTCCGACAAAACTGCTCACACCTGCCAGCGATGTATTTTCGAGTGATTTTTGGCTTTTGAGACGCAGGCTTGCTGGCGCAAGCCAAGACGAAAAGGGCAAAAAGCGCCGGAAAGACACGCTGTCAGGCGTGCTTGCCCTTGTCAATCGATGGTAACCCTTTTATGAAACGTACCCGCCAGCACAGACGCGCCCACGGCGTACAGTCCCTCGTACACCACTGACCGTATCACCGGCGTATACACGCCGCAGTCCGTCAGCTCAAAGGCCGCCGCCATGGCCCGCACCGAGCCGTCCAGCGTGGCGGCCAGGGTCTGTTCGTCCGCCGGGGACAGCTTGCCGTCCACCGGGGTGAACCGCAGGGCCAGGGGGTTATAGCTGCCGCTTTTCAGGTCGTCAGCCAGGTCGTCCGCCGCGTCTATGAGGTACACCCAGCGGCCCAAATGGTACAGCAGCTGCTCTGTCACCCGGCGGCGGGGTTCGTCCGTCTCACCGGCGGCAGCGCCGGCCAGCAGGGACGCAAAGGCATCCGCCGGGGCATCCAAAGACGGGCAGCGCTCTTTTTCCAGTGCAGTCAGCCGGGTCAGGTGGGCCGCCGTCTGCCGGTCGAAGTCCGCCCGGCAGCGCTTGGCCTTGCGGTAGGCCGGGGTCAGCAGCCACAGGGCCAGCCGGTATTTCAGTCCCCGGAAAAAGCCGTGGTCGGCCACGCCGTCCCGCAGCTGCCACCAGGTCAGGATCACGCTCATGTCTGCCGCCGTGTCGAAGGCCGGGTCAGACCCGGCGCAGCGCCGGCGGCGGAAGGGATGCACCGCGCAGCGGCGCAGGCACGTCTCCCCTGTTCCGTGGGACAGCACCATGGCTAAAAACGCCAGGTCGTAGTTCAGGATCATCCGTCCGGCCAGTCCGTACCGCCGCCCCAGAGCGTGGCACAGACCACAGTATGCGCCGCGGAATACCTCCCGCTCCTCCTCCGTCAGCTTTCCATCGGAGGGCCGCACATAGCCGAACACGGGTCAGAATACCCGTAGGATGGTGTAGGTCAAACTCTCCTCCCGCTTGGCCTTGCGGTCGTAGACCACGCTGGCCAGGAAGGACAGGGCCGCCGCGCCGATGGCGATGGCATAGCGCCAGCCCTCCGTCAGGCCCTCCGACAGGAAGTAGCCCAGCAGGAAGCAGACCACCGGCAGCACGTATACCAAAGCGACCACGCCCAGCAGCTTTTTGGTGCTGCTCTCCACCACTACCTTCTGCCCTACCGCCGCGCCGGGGTCATTCTTGGCGCGGGCGCGGATGGCCGCGCCGGTCATGCCGCAGCCGGCGCACTCCTCGCAGTCGTGGCCGCAGGCCGTCTTGCGGGGCACGGAGATCTCCGCGTAGCCGCCGGGGAGAAGTTTTTCCACTGTTGCGATCTGTGTCATGCTTTCACCTCATGCCGCGCTTTCCGCCGAGGCGTCCGGCTCGGGCTGGAGCGGCGCGTTCGTCACCGATACCTCCAGCTCATACGTGCCGCGAACGGTCACATCGCTGAAGTCCGTTATTGTTACCGTCACCGGCACGGTGACAGGGCCGGGCCCTGTGACGGCGCTCATGTCGGCGTAGACCTTGATATTCTCCGGCTTTACCTCGGCGATCTCGTCCGCCACGCCCCACAGCCGCACCGTCAGGCCGCCGGTCATGGGCACGGCGTACAGCCCGGCGGGCAGGTTTTCGTAGGTGATGTCCGTGGCCGTCAGCGTCGTCTCGTCGATGCCGTCCAGGGTGATCTCCACACGGGCCACCTCGTTGCCGTTCACCAGCCACGTGCCGTCCGGCGGCGTGACCACATAGCTGTTCTGCTGGGTCAGCTCCAGATCCTCCACGTACAGGGTGGCCAGGACGATCTGATCGATGCCCGCCAGCACGTCGGCCTCGCCGTTAAGGCGCACGGTCTCCGGCCTGATGTCGCAGACGATGCTGTTCATGGCTGTGCCGGGGATGCCGGAGAACTCCACCGCCAGCTTGACCTCCTTGGTGGTCAGCACGGGCACTTTTGCCTGGATGAGGCTGGCGTTGGTGCGGATGTTGTCATTCTCGACCAAATTGCCGTCGAAGTCGTAGAGCTGCACGTCCACCGTCTGCACCACGGAGCGGGTCGCGCCGGAGATGTCCACCGTCAGCTTGGCGTGGCTGACGTTCAGCAGGTCGTCACGCTGGGCGCGGAGCGTCAGCACCTCAGGGTCAAGCACCACGTCGCCGGTGAAGTAGCCCTCGGCCACCTGGCCCACCACCTCGCACTCCACCGGGACTTCCTTGGTATACAGCTCGCCCACGGTGACGGTGATCTGACTGAGGCTGGCCTTCTCCACGCTGACATCGGTACGCACCACGCCGTCCGGGTAGCTGGGCGTCCAGCTCAGCTGATGTACGCCCACGGAATCGATGCCGGAGGTGCTGGCGATGACCCGCACGTTGTCGCTGTTCATCTTCACCAGCTCACGCTTCGGGCCGCGGATGGTCAGGTCGATGGTGGTGTCGTAGCCGGACAGCAGCATCAGGTTCTTGTCCGCCAGCGTGGTGTTCTCGCCGGAGAACTCCACCGGGATGTCCCGGATGGTCTTGGTACGAAGCGGCGCTTTGTCCAGGTCCACATATACCCACATGGCGATGGCCACCAGGATGGAGATAACGATACGCAGGGCCTTGCTGCGGTTGAAGGGAGGCCGCTGCTCGCCGCCGGTTTGCTTTTCAGAGATCTGCGTCATCATCGGTTTCCTCCTTTCGGTGCAGGCCCAGCAGCTCCACCAGGGAGCGGCGGGGCTTGTCCTCGCTGTCCTCCTCCGGCGGCATCAGCTCGTTCCGCAGGAGCTTGGACAGCGTTTCCGGCATCAGGTGGCGCTTGAGCATACCGCCGATGGCCACGGAGATCGAGCCGGTCTCCTCCGACACGATGACCACCACCGCGTCGGAGTTCTCGCTCATGCCGATGCCCGCCCGGTGGCGCATACCCAGGTCGCGGCTCAGGTTCACGTTCTTGCTCAGCGGCAGCATACAGCCCGCGCCCAGTATCCGCCCGTGGCGGATGATGACCGCGCCGTCGTGCATGGGCGCTTTTACGAAGAAGATGTTTTTCAGCAGCTCGGAGGACACGGCGGCATCCAGCATTGTGCCGCTGCGAACCATGTCGTCCAGGCGGATGTCACGCTCGAACACGATGAGAACGCCGGTCTTGCTCTGGGACATCTCGCTGCACGCGATGACCGTCTGGTCGATGGCCGTCTCCAGCGCCGTCTGCTGCTGCACCGGGCCGAAGGCCTTGAATATCTTGATGTTGCGGCTGCCCATCTTCTCCAGTATCTGCCGTATCTCAGGCTGGAACAGGACGATGATGGCAATGATGCCCACCTGCACCAGGTTGCCCATGATGTAGGTCACGGCGTTCAGCTGCAGCATATCGGCGATGCCCAGCGCCAGCAGGAACATGACCACGCCCTTGAGGATATTCTCCGCACGGGTGCTTTTCACCAGCCGCAGCAGGCTGTATACCAAAAAGGCGATGATCGCGATGTCCAAAATGTCCGAGAAACGTATCAGGACTAAGTAATTCCCAATATTCTCCAAAAAAGCAAGCACCTTATCCATGCCTTCACCCTTCCTGATGCAAGGAAATCTTCGCATAAAAATAGATACTACTATTATATAAAAAATATTGGGAAATTGCAACAAAAAATTATACTCACGATTTTGCAGTTTGCCCAACGATGCCGGACACCTCACGGGTCAGCGTATCCACCTCCTGACGGCGGTTGAACACCGACGGGCTGAAACGCACCGTGCCCGTCTCCAGCGTACCCGCCGTGCGGTGAGCCAGCGGCGCGCAGTGCAGCCCCGCCCGCAGGGCAATGCCCCGGGAGGCCAGCGCCTCCCCCAGCTCCTCGCAGTCCCAGCCCGATACACGGAAGCTGACCACGCCGGTCTGCTCCGGGCCGGAGAACACCTCCACGCCGGGAATGTCCGCCAGCCGTTGGGCGGCGTAGCGCCCCAGCTCGCCCTCGTAGTCCGCTATGCGCGCCACGCCCTGACGCTGCACGAACCGCAGGCCCTCCAGCAGTCCGGCGATGCCGGGCATATTGTGCGTGCCCGCCTCCAGCCGGTCCGGCAGCTCGGCGGGCATTTCCTGCAGCAGGGACTGCGAACCCGTGCCGCCCCGCAGCAGCGGTGCAGGCTCACAGCCGCACAGCAGCAGTCCCGTGCCCTGCGGGCCGTACAGCCCCTTGTGTCCCGGCATAGCGATGAACGCCGCGCCCAGCGCCTTCATATCCACCGGCAGCATCCCGGCGGACTGGGAGGCATCCAGCACGAAGGGCACGCCCTTTTCCCGGCACAGCGCCGCGATGTCCGACACCGGCAGGACGTAGCCGAACACGTTGGACACATGGGTGCAGATCACCGCGTCCGCCGGCTGCGCCAGCGCCTGGCGGAACTGGGCCAGCATGGCCGCCGGGTCGAACAGCGGCCCGTCCGCCACCGCGATCTCCACGTTGGGGATGGCGTGGAGCGGGCGGGTGACGGCGTTGTGCTCGTAGCCGGAGATGACCACCCGGCTGCCCGGCTTCACCAGCGTGCGGATGGCGATGTTCAGCCCGTGGGTGGCGCAGGACGTGAACACCACATGGGCCGGGTCGTCCACATGGAACAGCTCCGCCGCCGCCATCCTGCACCGCAGATCCGTCTCCTCCGCCCGGCGGGTGGCGGGATAGCTGCCCCGACCCGGCGAGGACAGCGTATGCACCGCCTGGTACATGGCACGCCGCACCGCTTCCGGCTTTTGGAGCGTGGTCGCTCCCGCGTCAAAATAGATCATAGCTCCACCTCACTGTATCCCTCATCCCGGCGCTGAAACGCCTGCGCCGGGGCAAATCCCAACTCCCGCAGCAGCCTCCACGCTGCCGCCGCTTTCTCCCTGCCACGCAGACGCAGCACATAGCCGCAGCCCCGACCCGTCAGGCCCATGGGCGCACGGGCCACCACCGCGTGAAGCCCCTTTCGCTCCAGTGCCTGCGCCATTCGCTGTGCGTGGGTCACGGAGCGTGCGGTGATCAGATACTCCTCCATATCGCACCTCCTTTGTACGCACCCCATCCTATGCCAGGGAGAGGGCGAAGGTGAGGGAGACGGATTCCCACGCCAGTCCGCGGACTGGCTCGGAATGACAGGACAAGGACAAAACGGACGCTCGGCAGACGGTGCGTAGGGGCGGGGCGATGTGGGCATCGCCCCCTACGAAAAGGCAAGGGTGCGTCCGTACATCGGGCGGGTGGGGTCGTCCTCCCCTCACCCCGTGTCTAAGAAAGCACTTTTCTTTTCTCGTTCGGCGTGGTATACTACACACACCGGGAGGTGGTTGCGTGAGTGACTTCAACAAATCTGACTATTGGTTTGACGGCGCGGAATATGACTTGCAGACCGCCCATGCCATGCTGGAAACACGGCGTATGCTCTATGTGGGGTTCATGTGCCACCAGGTCATCGAGAAGGCGCTGAAGGGCTGCTTTGTCACCCGCAAGCCGGACGAGGAGCTACCCTACATCCACAAGCTGATGCGGCTGGCCAACCTGTGCGGGCTGTCCGCTGAAATGAGCGAGAGACAGCTGGATCTGCTGGACACGCTCAGCCCCCTGAACATCGAAGCGCGTTATCCTCTGCAAAAGGAGCGCCTGCTGGCATCCCTGACTGTCCCGCGCTGCGAACAGATGATCAAAGAAACGGAGGAGCTGTATCAATGGATCAGGAAAAAGTGCTGAATATCGCCAAAGACTACGCCGATTCCGTGCGGAAGGTCGTGGATACCGCGGATGTGTTTCTCTACGGCTCTTATGCGCGGGGAACGGCTACCAAGGACAGCGACATCGACATCGCCGTTGTTGTGCGGCAGCTGCCGGAGGATTATCTGCATACTGTGGCAACGCTTTGGAAGCTGACACGCGGCGTAAGCGACGACATTGAGCCGGTGCTGCTGGCCGCGGACAATGACGCCAGCGGCTTTCTCGCCACCGTGCGTAAGACCGGCATCGCGGTCTGAAATACCAAGCAAAAAAGGACGCCGGTGGCGTCCTTTTTTATATCTCTATTCTTGGGCCGGGGCGGTATTCCTCCACCAGGCGGGTGAGCTGTATACTCCCGGCGGACAGCTCCGTCAGCCGCTCTGCCAGCGCGTTCGTGTTCTCCCCCGGCAGCGACACGTCCAGCCGTATATCCGCGCCGTACTCCGTGTTGTCGATGATGCCGCCCAGCGCCGCGATCTCACCCTTGACTCGCTCGAACAGGCCATAGGAGCACGGGACGGACACGGCGGCCCACAGGCCCATCTCCGACACGCCGGCAGCGCACAGCGCGTCCCGCGCACTCTTGGAGTAGGCGCGGGTCAGGCCGCCCGCGCCCAGCAGCACGCCGCCAAAATACCGCGTGACCACGCAGACTACGTCCGTCACGTTCTCCCGCTGGAACACGTTGAGCATAGGCTGCCCCGCCGTGCCCTGGGGCTCTCCGTCATCGCTGTAACGTACCACACTGTCGCCGATGAGGTAGCACCAGCAGTTGTGGCGGGCATCGTAGTATTTCCTCTTCATCTGCCCGATGAACTCACGGGCCTGCTCCTCCGTTTTCACCGGCAGCAGGTGGCCGATGAAGCGGGAGCGCTTCTCGGTAAACTCCGTCTCTGATGGCTGAAACGGTACGCGAAAGCCGCTCATTCCCAGTCCTCCTTCGGCTCGGTCCAGCCCTCGATGAACTGGTGGAGCTGGCCGATGATGCGGGGCGTACACACCGCCACCACGTCCACCGTCGCGCCGTATTCCACGCTCTCCACCCTGGCCTCCCGGTACAGGGCGTCCAGCGCCCCGGCTTTGTCGTAGGGCAGGTGCAGCGTCACACGCTTCGTGCCCTTGTCCAGCTTTTTGTCGATGGCCGCCAGCAGGTCGGCCACGCCCTCCCCTGTCCGGGCGGACAGGGACACCGCGTTCTCCTCCTTTCGCTGGAAGCCGAAGGCCACGTCGCACTTGTTGTAGACGCGGATGCAGGGGATGCTGTCCGCGCCCAGCTCACGGATCAGGTCGTCCACGATGCGGGCCTGCTCCTCCCATTCCGGGTTGCTCACGTCGATGACGTGGAGCAGCAGGTCGGCATATTCCAGCTCCTCCAGCGTGGCCTTGAAGGCCTCTACCAACTGATGGGGCAGCTTGCGGATGAAGCCCACCGTGTCGGAGATGACCACGTCCAGCGTGTCGCTGACGGCGAGCAGGCGAGTGGTGGTGTCCAGTGTGTCGAACAGCCGGTCGTTGGCGGGGATGCCCGCGCCGGTGATGGCGTTGAGCAGCGTGGATTTACCCGCGTTGGTATAGCCCACGATGGCCACCACGGGGATCTCATTCTTCTGCCGCCGCTGGCGCTGGGTGGCCCGCACGCGGCGCACCTCCTCCAGCTCCTCCTTCAGCTTGTCGATCTTCCGGCGGATGTGGCGGCGATCCGTCTCCAGCTGGGTCTCGCCAGGGCCTTTTGTGCCGATGGGCGAGCCGCCGGTGCCGCCCTGGCGCTCCAGGTGCGACCACATACCGATGAGGCGGGGCAGCAGGTACTGGTACTGGGCCAGCTCCACCTGCAAGCAACCCTCCTTCGTCCGGGCGCGCTGGGCGAAGATGTCCAGGATCAGGCCGCTGCGGTCCAGCACCTGCACGCCGCACAGCTCCGTCAGGACACGGATCTGGGACGGGGACAGGTCGTTGTCGAAGATGACCATGGTGGCCTGGCTGTTCTCCACCATGCGCTTGACCTCCTCCACCTTGCCCTCGCCGATGAAGCTGTGGGGGTCGGGCTTTTCGCGGCTTTGCAGGATCATGCCCACGCTCTCCGCGCCGGCGGTCTCCACCAGCGCGGCCAGCTCGGTCAGGCTCTCCTCATCGGCGCTGTCGCGGCCCAGCACCGGGGACTTCAGGCCCACCAGCACCGCATAGTCCCGCACGCCCTCTTTGTTCTGTTCGATGGTCTTTCGTTCCATATATTGCCCTCGTTGGTCGGATTTTTGTTAAGTATACCACGGCTCATGCAGAATGTAAAACAAAACCCATGCCAAACGGCATGGGTTTTGTGATGTGATGTGTCTTTTACTTGTCCAGACCGAAACGCTTGTTGAACTTAGCAACACGTCCGCCGGTATCCACCAGCTTCTGCTTGCCGGTGAAGAAGGGGTGACACT
>OLSB01001329.1_pt1 | contig 24262 bp, 20 predicted proteins | sample 1672071 | NCBI WGS metagenome assembly OLSB01 (sample SAMEA3136642, study PRJEB25190) | human gut metagenome | biome: human gut; feature: human-associated habitat; material: faeces | place: Austria | collected 2013 | reverse complement strand
TAGTGCTTTTTGCATTTTTCTATAATAGTCAATTTCAATTGAAAGCATTATTAATACCTGTAAATTTGTTGATTATTTGACAGTTGGGCAAAAGAAAAATGAGCATTTGTTCTTTATATAAAAATGAAATGCTCGTTTTTAGGTATTTTAAAATGTTGTATGGGATTATAATATTTCTTTTAGTTTAGCGATTAATCCTAAATCAGCAGGTAGCCAATCGACTGAGTCTAATGTGTCTTTAGTAAGCCATTTTGCGGATTCGTGTTCTAATAGAGTTAAATTTCCTTCAAGGATCGTACAAATGAAACATTCCATGGATAGGTGGAAGGTTGGGTAGTCGTATTCAACTGTATCAAAGTATTCTTCGACTTGAATGGTTGTATCTAATTCTTCTTTGATTTCACGAACAATGGCTTGTTTGCTAGTTTCATTGGGTTCTACTTTTCCTCCAGGAAATTCCCATCCGTCTTTAAATTCGCCATAACCTCTTTGGGTGGCGAATATTTTATTTTCATCTTTAATAATGGCAGCTACTACGTGTATTGTTTTCAAAAAATCACTCCTCTACAATGTATCGATAAATGTCTTCTCTTATGGGTGTATCCAATTGCCATAAGATTTCGACGGCTGTTTTTTGTGTGTTTGGCATCACAAACTGTTTGGTCTTATCTATCTCTGCTTGTATATGGCCTAGATAATAAAATTCTTTGCTTGTTTTATCATCTTTGTTCTTTCGCACAAACAAATGAACTTCAATGCCTCTTTCTTTGGCGTACAAGAAGTTTTGTACGTCATCACTGCTTGTGGTTCTTCCAGATTTGGATATCGCAATCAATTGACTTTCATTGATAAAATGATCTTCATATTTGATGGTATCTTGTATGTCATTTGCCTTGTCATAATTGATAAAGACAGGGAATGTTTTGGTTGTTTGATCATATTTGTATCCCCCAATATTTAATGGAACTTCATTGTGCTGCCAATTTAATAAGCGACAGGCATCTTCGTATGTATATTTTTGATAAAGAACAAAGTTTGTATCTTTATATGTATTCTTATAATGTTTATTATATTGATCCAATGCGTATTCAATGATTTCTTTTACCATGGATTTAAATTCGTTGTTTTCTAAACATGTTTTAAAGGATTTTGAAATCTTTTTGTCTTCAATAAAAATACAATCTTTAAACGTATTCTTTCCAGAACCAGTGGGAAATTCATTGGTGAAGATGTTTAATACATTTGTTTGGGATAGATCATTTGTATATTCTTGATCGTTGATTAAATCTTTTAGTGTTTCAAGCTCTATCTTTCTTTTTCCATTGGCAAGTTTTGTACAAATAAACTTAATAAAGTTTTCTTCAAGTTCATTTAATCTTACTTTATAATCCTTTTCATATTTCTTTAAAAAGGCATAGTAAGATCCCAGTGATTTGTTGTCGAAAATTCTTTGTACGTCAATTTCTCCATAGGTTTCAAAATCCATAAGAGTAGGGATTCTTCCAAGTTTATTCTTTAGATTTTTATAGCTATCCTTAATGAGCTTGATATCCGCAAAATTGGCGGTGTCAATCGACGCAAAAATTTGTTTCTTACTGATTTCATCAAAGTGAATCGTACTCGATCCTGGAATAATTCTTTCACCCTCAAGAACATATCGTCTTATATTGTCTTTGTTGTAAGAACGATCTCCAGATAGGGCGATTGGAATCATGAAGTTGTTTTTGTAGTTTCCAATGAAGTCTAGAATGACAACATATTCTTTGTCTTTTGATTTTCTTAGGCCTCGACCTAATTGTTGGACAAAGACAATGGGGGATTGTGTGGGCCTTAATAGTACAACTTGATTGATTTCAGGAATGTCGACACCTTCATTAAAAATATCTACAGTTAAAATGTATTGTAGATAGTCACTTCTTGTATCGGATACTAAGCGATCAATCGCATCTTCTCTTTTTTCTTGAGAATCCTCTCCACTTAAAGCGATGGTTCGATATCCTCTTAGATTTAATCTTTCACTAAGGGCAGCCGCTTCTTTCTTGGAACTGCAAAACATGAGTCCTTTGACTCTTTCTCCACTGTATCCATAGTAATTGGTTTGTTCGATAATGTAGTCAACTCTTTGGTTGGATGTTAAATAGTTAAAATCAGTAAAATCCGTTTCGTTTCCGTTTGTTAAAAAGTCGGTAATGCCAAAATAGTGGAATGGACATAATAAGTTTTCTTCTAGAGCTTGTTGAAGACGAATTTCATAGGCAATATTATGGTCGAAGGCTGCATATACATCAAAGTCATCGGTTCTTTCTGGGCTTGCGCTCATTCCTAGCCAAAACTTTGGTTTAAAGTAGTCCATGATTTCTTGATAGCTTTTAGCTCCAATGCGATGTGCCTCATCAATGATGATGGTATCGAATGTATCAGGGGCAAAACTTGAATACACTTCTTTTTTAGACATCGTTTGCATGGTTGCGAACAAGTAGTCTACATCAGTATCTTTACTATTTCCAGATAATAAACCGAATGTTTTGGATTCTCCAAATACATTTTTGTAGCTTTGAAGAGCTTGTTTGGCAATCTGCTCTCTATGCACTAAAAATAGGGCTTTTTTTGGATTTTGGTCTTGCATGGCAAAGGCTGAGGCATATGTCTTGCCTGTTCCTGTGGCTGAAATCAACAAACTCTTTGATTCATTTTCATTGCGAAGCTTTCTAAGATTGGAAATAAAGGCTTGCTGCATAGAATTTGGGATCAGTTGTTTAGAAGGTAATTTAATGTCTTCTTTTTGTTTCACCTTTTTGTATTCCTCATAATGCACTCTATATGCACCAATAAAAGCATTATAGGAATATGTATTTGGATGATTCCATAATTTTTCAAATTCATCTAACATTTCAGAAACGAATTCTCCGGATTTTGTGGACACAATTTTTGTATTCCATTCTCGATTTGTAGTAAGTGCTGTATTTGTCATATTACTAGAACCTATAAGGATCTTATAGATTTCATTTGATTGAAAGATATATCCCTTGGTATGAAAACCATTCTTTGAGTCGGGTACTAGATACATTTTAAGTTCAATATTCGAAAATGTAGCGAGTTTATCTAAGGCTTTAGGATCACTAAATGCCAAATAGTCCGTTGTAAGAATTTTACCTTTGATGCCTTTATCTTCTAAAGTACGAAGCGTTTGAAGTAAGGGGGTGATACCTCCCATCGTAATGAAGGCTACACTGATTAAAAAGGAGTCGCAGTGTAATAATTCATCTTCAATGGTGCTTAGTACTTTTCTTCCATTCTTATAGTCGTTTGAAATAAATTGAGGTCGATATAATACGTTGGAAGATATGTTTTTGTCTAGAAATGCAGTAGATAGGCCGCTCTGTATATTTTGATAGTTCATACCTAACATTATACCAGCATTAAAATGAAATCATAGATCGAAAAGGTTATAATATTTGGTAGAAAGAACATGGGTATGAATATGGAATTTATAAAGAACGATGCGTATTCTGGAGAACTGGATTATCGAGCTTTTGGGAGTATGTTGGATCATCCTACGCAGTGTTACAAATTTTATTGGTTAGAAGCCATTATGAATCTGATGCTGAAAAAATATCGTTTTTCATTTGACGAAATCTTTGATGAAATGATTGTGTCGGCTTGGTATACAGTAACACAGTATCATTTGTTTTTGGGTCCAATGATCGAAGGAGAAAGAAGAGATGCGATCAATCGAGCTATTGATGTATTGATTGAAAATACATCTTTAAATGAGTATTCAAGGCCAGATGAAATTCGTAGTGTATTAAAAGAGCAGAATCATTTGGTTTTGGAATATAAGCGAAAGTTGGCAAAGAATGTTCCCTATAAATTATTGAGTAGTTTTTCATCTGAACTTACTAAGGATAAAGGGGATGCGTATCGTATTGAATATATTCAAAGGTTGAATCAAAAAATTCATCTGCCTTATATTATTGAGAATGGGACGGGTATACATAAATATGTTGTTTTGCAGGAAACTTGGATTCCTTTCTTAGTGGATAATTATTTGATCATTAAAAATTGGATTCAGTATAATAAGATTCAATTTCTGCAAATGATCAATCCGGGCGTGCCGGGAATTATTAATAAGTTGGATGATGAAAGGAATAATGTAAGACATTTAGAAAGAGTGCGGGATTTGTGGAATGCGCATATTGAAGTGTCAAATAAAGAAATTGTGGATATATATACAGGTAATAAATTAGAACCCACATTTGATGTGGATCACTTCATTCCGTGGTCTTATGTGGCACATGATGAAATGTGGAATTTAATACCGAGCAATGCGAGCGCAAATCGTTCAAAGAGTAATCATTTACCAGAGTGGGATTTGTACTTTAATAAGATGGCGAATATGGAGTACGACTTATATAAGAGTGTTGTAGAATATGATTCAATTCATAAGCTATTTGAGAAGTGTTACGCCAAAAATTTACAGTCTATTTGGGCAGTTGAAGAGTTATATGTGAAGGGAAATACGGAATATGAGTTTAAGCATAAGTTAGAAGCGCATATGCATCCTTTGTATGAGGCGGCTAGAATGCAGGGGTATAGTGAATGGAAAATATAATAATTTCAAAAGAGTTTCTAGATTGGTATGAATATTATAATGAGTGTAAAGAAAAGTATTCAAGTTTAGTAAATGATGTAGAGAATAAATTGATTTGTGGTAAATATAAAGATATTGAACTTCCTTTTTCAAATATGAACACGAATAATTTGAATCGTGATATATCGAACTTAGAAAAGATTCAAGTGCTTATGATGCAGGGGAGTACAAGTCAGATTAATGTAGAAATAGAGCTTGTAAAGGAGAAGATGTCAGAGTCTTGTTTAAATGTAAATTTTGGCATATTGTGCAATCCTTTGGCGAATACTCTTTATCGTATGATTTTGGATTCGAGTCGGGTTAAGAAACATATTGAGGATGTTTCTAAACAATGTAAAGAAAATGAGTTTTATACTTCTGTATTTATTCCTGTTTATTTAAGACATTTTTATGCGTCTATTTGTGAAGAGTGTATTAAGGGATATAGTTCGTATGAGTTTGTTCAAGCTGTTGATTCTTTAATTGAAGAAGATAAGTTTAGTGAAGCTTGTAGTCTTTGTCCAATCTATGAAGAGATTTATATTCATGCTAATAAAAAGGGTTTACTTACAAAAGAGTTAATACAGGTAATGCAGCAGTATGGTGTGAATGTACCTGTTTCTGTAAAGAAGAAGGAAACACCGCCAAAGATTGTGAAAAAGTCAAAATTAGATATAGAAACGCGTAAAAAGATTGTAGGGGATGGCGTTAAGGAAATCTTGGATATGAGTGATGATGAGCTGATTCAAAAGTATGATGGCAAATCAGAGGATGAAGTTCAAGAAATGCTTTATGAGGAGCCTTGGTGCGAGGATGAATATTTTGATGATGATCTACTTGCGTTTCTTAGCGTATTAACATGTATGAGGTTTGATTTTGAGAATGTCTTTATTAATTGGTTAGCTCATTTTATATTTAGAAGATTGCTTGATATACATAAGAAAGTGATGGTTGAATCACCTAAAATCCAGTCTAAAAAAACAGTGAAGACAACTCCACCTAAAGTACAATCTTCAAAGGTTAGTAAGGTAAATCAGGGTGGTGCTCCAAGGACTAAATCACCTAAGATTCGTAGTGAACATGTGAGTCAACCTTCTAGAAAGACAAATCAAAGCAGGGCTTCAGTAGCTATTAAACAGAAAGAAACATCAAATGGCAAGGGTGGAATTATTTTTTTGATTATTCTTGGGATTTTATTTGGATCTGGATATATATCTATGAAAAAGGAAGAGGCAGAATGGGATATGGCACAGAAGCAGTATCGTATTGAGAGTAGACGAAAAGCTGAACAAAATGAATTTAGGGCAAGGGAAGAAAAACGTAAGAAGAAAGAGGGACAAAGTTCAAACTCATCATCTTCTTCGTCTTCGTCTTATGATGAAGGAAGTGATGATGCATATTCTGGTGATTATGATGAGAATCGTTACGATAACGATGAAAATTATCGTGATGGTGTAGATGATATGTTGGATGAACTGGGAGAATAAAGAAAAATACAGTGAAAGAATCGTTGAATATTTGTATACTCATGAGTAGTATACTTACGAGTATACAAATTTATTAACAAATGATAATTTAGGCATCTGTTTAGGATAGGTGCTTTTTTTTGTTGATGAAAAAAAGAAGTGCAACAACACTTCTTATAATCGGTGTCTTTTTTTTTGGTGTTTAAAAAAATAGTAAACGTTTTCAAAAAAAGTGTTGCATTCTCTAAAAAGAACTGGTATATTAAGCGTGTACAAATGGTATGCAAATACGAACCAGTGCCCGTGGTTGTTGGCGTACCTAAGAGGAGGAAATTATGACTGTTAGTGAAAGAGTTGAATTAATTAAATTCGATGAACCAAAGTATTTGGAAGATGGTAAGGCTGTGGTTAGCCAACGTAAAGAGGCTGAAGATTTAGCGAAAGTTATTCATGATCAAGGTTATTCAAACATTTTCTTATTAGGTATTGGCGGTACTGAGTTTGAATTTGGTCACTATGAATATTTACTTTCAAGAATGTCAGATGTAGATATTTATTCAGTTAATGCGGCTGATGTGAACACAGTTCGTCCTAAGAAATTAAACAAAGATTCATTAGTAATCACTGCTAGTGCTTCTGGTGATACTGTTGAAATCGTTCAAGCTGCTAAATGGATGAAAGAAGAAGGAATCCGCGTTGTTGCATTTACAGGACGTGACAGTAAATTAGGAAAAATGTTAGATTATGTTGTTCACGCTCCTGTTGTAACTGGTTATTGTGAACACTCATATGTATTACAAGCATATTTCATGTACAAATTAATGAACTTACGTGGAGATTTCGATGCTTATGATCGCTTCGCAGATCAATTATCTGAATATATTTTCGAAGACTTATTAGCAATTAAGAAAAAATTCGAACCAATCGGAATGAAGATGGCTTCTGAATTATATGATGCTGAATATACAATCTTTACAGGTTCTGGTGCACTTTGGGGAGAAACATTATTATTCTCTATGTGTATGTTAGAAGAAATGCAATGGATTCGTTGCCGTCCAGTAAATGCTGCACAATTCTTCCACGGAACATTAGAATTGATTGAAGACAAAGTTCCAGTATTTATCGTTAAGGGTGAAGATGAATTTAGAGCTCAAGACAACCGTGTTGAAGAATTCTGTAAAAAGATCAACTGCCAATATGTAGTATTCGATGCGAGTGAATATGCCGTTCGTTTAGACAATGAATTTAGAAAATTCATCGTTCCTATGATCACTACTGCTTGTATTACAGGAAGATTATCAAGACACTACGAAGCATATACTAAACACAACTTACAATATCGTCGTTACTACAGACAATTTGAATATTAATAGTCAATGTACGATGTCAAACCACTCTGTAAATAAGGGTGGTTTTTTTATATGGGGGTTAAATATGAGATATAAAGGTATTATTTTTGATATGGATGGAGTTTTAGTGGATTCAGAACCAATCTATTTGCAGGAAGTCATTGATTATATTTTGGATGATCTTAAAGAAGAGGTTGGTTATTTGGAACTGAAAAGAGAAATGAATAAAATTGTGGGTGCTTCGGATGATAAAATGTTTGAAGCTATGTCTGAATATTTAAATCATAAATATTTGCCTGAAGAAATTAAGACGGGTATGTGGTCAAAAGAATTAGAGTTGGATTATCGTATGATTTTAAATCCGCATGTATTATATGTGTTACCGAAATTGAAGGCGAAGGGATATAAGCTTGCGATTGCGTCAAGTTCTTCAATGGAAAATATTAAGAAGGTAACTCGTCAGTGTGGTATTGCATCATATTTTGATTGCATGGTTAGTGGAGTAGATTTTAAAGAGAGTAAGCCGGATCCAGCAATTTATTTGGAGACATTAAGAAGATTAAATTTAAAACCAGAAGAGGTAATAGCAATTGAAGACTCAACATATGGTATACAGGCTTGTATTGGTGCAAATATTCGTGTGATTGCCAAAGAAGATAATCGATATGATTTCAATCAAGATTTAGCGGATGTGATAGCAAGTGATATTTTTGATGCGTATAACATTATTAAATATTGGAATTCAGAAGAAAATTAATTTTTTTCATGTAAACGCTTGCATTATATTTTGATTACTGGTATACTTTGATTGTACAAATGGTATGCATTTACATACCACTCGCAAGCGGGCATAGTCGAGTGGTAAAAATCAAGTGTACGCAATTGGAAAAGAGGATGTATTGATGAGAAGATTTATTTTGGCATCACATGCTTATATGTCTAAAGGAATCAAAACTTCACTTGAATTAATTCTTGGAAAACAAGACAACTTATCCGTATATTGTGCATATGCTGAGGGTGAACCTTTCTTTAAGCCTTTGGTGATTCAAGAAGTTGAAGATCATCCTGAAGATGAATTTGTAATTATGACAGATCTATTGGGTGGTAGCGTAAACAACGAATTGTTGGAGCTAACAACTAAGGGAAATGTTCATTTAGTAACAGGAACAAACTTAATTTTGGCAATGTCAATCTTATTGACTTGTCGTGAATGCGATGATGTTGCAGCAGCAATCCGTACATGCGTTGAAGATGCTAAAACAGGTATCGTATATTGTAATGATTCAGAAATTGACTCAGATTTAGATGAGTTGTAAAAATCGAAAGGAGAAGTACAATGATTAAATTACTTCGTATTGATCACCGCTTATTACATGGTCAGGTAGCTTTTAGTTGGAGTAAACAACTTGGTACAGATTGTATTTTGTTGGCTTGTGATACTTTGTTGAATGACAAATTGCGTATGTCAGCTATTAAAATGGCTAAACCTAGTGGCGTAAAGGTTGTAGCTAAAACAGTTGATGATGCGGTTGCAGCAATCAAATCTGGTGTTACAGATAAGTACAAATTGTTTATCGTAGTTGAAAGTGTTGAAGATGCTGATCGACTTGCAAGAGCGTTAGATATTAAGGAGATCAACCTTGGTGGTACAAAACCTACAGATGATCGTCACGTAATTTCGACAGCGGTTTATGTAAGTGATAACGATGAAAAGATCTTAAAAGATTTAATGGATGATGGATTTGATGTATTTACACAGATGGTTCCATCAGACAAACGTGTTAATACAAAAGATTTATTAAAATAAAAAATTTTAGAGGAGAAGAATAAGATGTTAGTTAAGACTTTATTAATTTTCTTGATCACGTTCTTCGCGGTTTCAGAATTCTTGTTGGGTACATCATTAATTCAAAGACCGCTAGTTTTAGGACCATTGGTAGGTCTAGCGTTTGGTCAATTAGAATTAGGAATTATTATGGGTGCTACTCTTGAGTTGGCGTTTATTGGTGCTGTTTCAATTGGTGCGTACATACCTCCTGATATGATTTCAGGAACTATCTTAGGAACAGCTTTAGCAATCGAAGCTGGAGCAGGTCCTGAGACAGCGTTGGCATTAGGTTTACCTATTTCTACAGTTATGTTGGCATTGAACTCAGTATTAAGTTCTCCAATTATGTTGGTTTTCACTCACTTGATGGATAAAGATATTGAAGATGGTAACATTGGAAAATTCAAATTCCACTATTTCTTCGGTGGTTATGCTTCATTCTTACCTCGTTTAGTAGTAATTCCATGTGCATTCTATTTTGGAAGTGAAGCTGTAGTTGGATTATTAAGTCAAATTCCAGAATGGTTACAAACAGGTATTAATATTTCAGGTGGAATTATTCCTGCGTTAGGTTTTGCGATGTTAGCACAGATGATCATGGACAAAAAGATTGCTCCATTCTTCTTCATTGGTTTCTTCGCAGTTCAATATTTAAGTTTAAATACAACAGCAATCGCAATCTTCGCATTGGCTTATGTAGTCTTAATGTTCTTTAAAGAAAAAGATCAAAAAGGAAAAGTTGCAGTTGCTGAGGGAGGAGATGGCTTAGATGAGTTCTAATTACGAATACAAGGGCGTTATTAATAAAAGAGATTTAAGAAAAGTATTCTTACACGCCATTACAATGGAACATACGTGGAACTATGAACGTATGATGAATGATGGATATCTATATTCAATGCTTCCAGCATTACAAAAAATCTATACAAATCCAGAAGATCTTAAAGAAGCATGTAAACGTCACTTAGAGTTCTTCAATACAACTCCACAATGTATTACATTGCCATTGGGTATTACAGTTGCGATGGAAGAACAACGTGCAAATGACATGGAAAACTTTGACACAACTTCTATTTCAAGTGTTAAGACAGCTATCATGGGTCCATTAGCTGGTATTGGTGATAGTTTTATTTGGGGAACATTAAGAATTTTAGCTACTGGTGTAGGTACTTCATTAGCATTACAAGGAAGTATCTTAGGACCAATCTTATTCTTATTGGTTTTCAACGTACCTAGCTTCATCTTACGTTACGTATTGGTATATGCAGGTTACAAATTTGGTTCAGACTTCATTACTTCTGCAGAAGAATCTGGTGTAATGGATCTAATTAGTAAAGCAGCAAGTATCTTAGGTTTAACAGTTGCAGGTGCTATGACTGCAGAAATGGTTTATATGACAGTTCCAATTGCGATTGGTAGTGGTGAATCAGCTACAACAGTTCAGGCTATTATTGATGGAATCATCCCAGGATTATTACCATTATTATTAACTGGATTCGTATATATGTTGTTAAATAAGAAAGTTAAACCACTAGTAATTATGTTTGCGATGATGGCACTTTGTATTGTTTGTGCATTCTTTGGCATTTTGGCATAATTAAACATAATGTATATAGGGTTGAAAAAACTTTTTTCAACCCTTTAATTTTTAATGAGGATAAATAAATGAAGAATTTTAAAGATCGATTATGCGGAATGAACTGTCATTATAGATTTTATTCTTTTGAACGTTTTTTTCAGGAAATGAATCGTTTAGGTATTAAAAATGTAGAGATTTGGACGGGTCCTATGCATTTCTATGTGGATTACAATAAAAATCAGAGTGTAGAACAGCTTAAGGAATACGCAAAAAAATATGATGTAAAAATCATTGGTATTTGTCCAGAACAAACAAATCCAAAGCCAAACAATGTGGCTAGTCCATCACGTCAAGAAGATGTATATGCATACTATTGTCGAATGGTGGATATCGCAAAAGAAGTCAATGCCCAACATATATTAATCACAACAGGCTGGGCTTATTATGATGAGTCAAAAGAAGATGCATGGAATCGTTCGGTTGAAATGATGCGTAAGGTTTGTGATTATGCAAAGGCAAATGATATTTTGGTGGCAATCGAAGCTTTACAACCAGATGAATCTGTTCTTGTGAATAGTGTAGAACAATTAAAGGCATATTTAGATGCGGTAAATCATCCACAGTTAAAGGTATGTATTGATTTTGGTGCAATGGCACGAGTCAATAATACAATTCAAGATTATTTTGATGCATTTGGAAAAGATGTGATCCATACACACTTTGTGGATGGAAAGCCAACAGGTCATTTGGCATGGTCGGATGGAGCAAGAGATCTAAAACAAGATTTTCTTGATTTAGAGGCCAATGGATACCATGGATATCTGTCAATGGAAAGTGCAAATTCTAGATATTATGAAAAGCCTTGGACAGCTGAAGAAAAGACTTTAAGTGCTTTTAATCAGTTAGAAATAAAATAAAAATGGTATAATAAATTAGTGTATGAGGAGGTTTTTATGAAGGCTATTACAAGAGATATTTATATAGCGGATGAAATTCGTTATAAAATTGAAATAGGTGAATTTAAACCTCATGATAAATTACCTAGCGAAAGACAGTTTTGTGAAATATTTGATTGTCAGCGTGCTACCGTGCGCTTGGCGTTAGAGAGCTTGCTCGATGAGGGTTGGATTTATTGTATTGAGAGATCGGGTTATTTTGTATCTGAACCACGTATTATGGAAACACTGAATGTTGTTTCGAGTATGAGTGGTCGAATTGAAACTTTGGGTAGAAAAATGCATCGCAAAGTGATTTTTCTAAGAGTGAAAGATAGTAATAAAAAATTAATTAAAAAAATGGGCGTGTCTTTAGGGACAAAATTAATTGAGTTTGAAAGAGTTCGATATTTGGATGAAGAGGCCATTTCGTTGGAAACAGCTTATTTTGAAGTCGAACAATTTCCGGGATTATTAGATAAAGATCTAGAGAATCATTCATTATTTTCTGTTTTGGAAAAGGATTATAATGTGAAGTTTACACATGGGGAGCAGGAGATTCTTGTAGTAAATGCTAATCCAACTGAAAGTAAATATTTGGGCGTTGAAGAGAACAGTCCATTAGTATTAAGACGAGGTCTTTTGTATACAGACGACAATCAATATAAGAGTTATCATGAGTCTGTGATGCGAATGAACCGCTTTGTCTATGCAGATGAGGAGAGTTGATCTATGGATGTACGTATACCTTTATATTTACAATTAAAAAATACTTTATTGAATCGTATCGACAATGGGGAATTGTTGCCAGGTGAGCGTTTGGAGTCTGAAAGAGACTTGGCTGAAAAATATGGTGTGAATAGACAAACAGTGCGTTCTGCACTGAATGTGTTGATTGAGGATGGTGTGTTGGTCAAGGTTCCTTATAAAGGAACGTTTGTCGCAAAACAAATTGTAAAACCGGCTTGGGGAGACTATGATGCGGTAAATGAGCATCGTGGTTTTAGTAGTTTTTTAAAGGCGCAAGGTTTTTCAATTCACAGTAAGGTTATTGTTGCTGAAAAGATCGAGCCGACAACTTCGATTCGTGCACATTTGAAATTAGAAGAAGGAGAAGACGTTTATTGTTTAGAGCGTGTTCGTTATTATAATGATGAACCTTTTTCTGTGGAAATTGCCTATATACCCTATAAGTATGTAGAGGGCATTGAAGAATATGATTTTTCAAAAGTGTCACTATATGATTTTATGGCAAAGAATAATCATGATCCTTGTGAATTCCATCGTTCATTAATCGTACAATTTCCAGATGATCGAATCTCAAAATTTTTGGGAAATCTTGTAGAACCTGTATTTCGATTTCAATATATTGGCTTTGATAAAAAGAAAAATGTCGTGGAATATACACATAGTTATATTCGTAGTGACAAATCCACATATCGATTTAGAATATAATTTCACGAAGGAAAGAATATGGAACAATTAGAAACAATGGAATATTATATTTTGCAGACGCAGGATATTTTAAATTCAGTATATAAAAATAAAGAACAGACGGATAAATTGGCTCAGGTTTATATGGATGGAAACTATAGAAATATTAAGATTATAGCTTCTGGTTCGAGTGGAAATGGGTCTTGGTGTGCTAAATATATTATGGAAAAATATTTAGGTGTTGATGTCACAATTATTTCTCCATATACATTCGCATACTATCCAAGGTTATCTGAAGACGACTTTGTGTTTGTCGTATCACAGAGTGGTTATAGTAAAAATGCACTAGATGCGTTAGATGTATTAAAAAAATTAAATCGTAAAACAATCGCTTTAACAGGGGATTTAAATAGTGATATTAAAGATCATGCTGAAGTTGTGATTGATTATGTAGACGAAGAAAAGGAGGGGTATGTTACTAAGGGTGTAACAACACTCGCCTTATTCTTAATAAAACTTACGTTTGCAATTTTAGAAAAACAAGGAAAAATGGTTGATACAGCTTGGCTTGATGCATATTGTGAAAGTTATGCTTCTATGCAAAAGGAAAATTTTGTGCGTGAAGAAGCTTTCTTAGAAAAGTTTAAAAAGAATTTCTTATCTATGGAAAATATGTATGCAGCTGGTTGTGGTCCTTGTGAAGGTGTAGCTAAAGAGGCAGCGCTAAAGATTGGTGAAACTGTGAAGGTTGTTTCTTGTGCATATGAATTAGAAGAATATATTCATGGACCGAATTTGCAACTTTCTCCAAAGCACAATGTATTTATCATTGATGCACAAGATGAAACTTCAGATCGTTCATACCAAATCTATAGAGCATCTCGTGCTGTGTCAGATCGTGTATATTACATCACAAATAAAGCATATGATGATGATCATGTATTAACGTTACTAAATCCTTGTGCAGATACTGTATCCTTAACGTATCTTCAAGTATTCCAATTATTCGCATATAGAATTAGTAAAGAATTAAGATCTATTCCTAAACATCCGTTGTTTGAGGAATTTAAAAAGATTGTTAATTCTAAAACAATCACATACGAAGATTAGTTTAATTAGCCTTTCGACTTACTCGGAAGGCTTTCGTCTTGTGAATAAGACAAAAATATATGAATGCTGTCTTGTTCGTAAGACAAATAAGTGTTAATGTTGTCTTGTAAGTAAGACAATATCTGCATATGATAAGATAAAGAAGGTTGATGTATATGAATCGAGATGTTTTGAAACAAATAATAATAGATCAAAAGGAGATGTATCTTGGTAATCCATTGATTTCTAGGGATTATGATTTAGAAGAAAATGTAAATTATTGTTTTGTTGGTATTCGAAGAACGGGAAAATCATATATGATGTATCAACAGATTCACAACTTAATGAATGATGGAATTTCATCGTCACAAATTGTATATGTTAACTTTGAAGATGAACGTCTATTGGAGATTGGTGTGGATGATTTAAATACAATTTTAGAGATTGGTATTGAATTTTCTGGTTCGAAAGGAAAACCATACTTATTTTTAGATGAGATTCAGAATGTTGATGGATGGGAAAAATTTGTTCGTAGAGTTGCGGACATGAAGTATCGAATCAATATCACAGGAAGCAATAGTAAAATGTTAAGCAAAGAAATAGCTTCTACTTTAGGTGGCAGATTCATGATTGTGAATGTATTTCCATATTCATTTAAGGAATATTTGAGTGCAAATCACATTAAGAATATAATACTTGATCAACTAGGTAAAAAAAAGCGTGCAGATATTGTAAGTCAATATGAACAGTATGTGATGTATGGAGCTTTTCCTGAATTGGTGGATATTAAAAACAAAAGACCATTCTTAAATAATATTTATCAAATTGTTTGTTTGCAAGATATCATCACAAGAAATAAAATTACGAATGATTTTGCGGTACGATTAATTTTAAAGAAGATTGCGGAGTCTGTAACGAAAGTTTTGTCTTTTAATCGGTTAACGAACATTGTGAAAAGTGCTGGTATTTCTATTGGTAAACAAACGGTAATCAATTATGTAGGACACATGTTAGATTCATATCTTATCTTTTCTTTGCAGAATTATGCTGGAAAGAAGACACCTCCAAAGTATTATTTCATAGATCCAGGGTTATTAGGATTGATGTTGTTGGATTGCAAAACAGCTCAATTGGAAAATTTGGTTGCGGTTGAGCTGGTTCGAAGATATGGACTTGATAATGTGTATTTCTTTGAAAATAATATAGAAGTGGATTTCTTTGTTCCTGGTGAAAACTTAGCTATGCAAGTCAGTATGCAAGTACTAGATGATGTGGATACTTTAGAACGTGAAACTAGGGCATTTGTGAAATTGAATGATTTCATTCCAAACACGAAGTGTCTTCTTATCACAAACAGTGAGGAAACTACTTTAAATTGTGATGGAATTCATATTGATGTAATACCTGCATGGAAGTGGTTGTTGTCAAATGAAAAGGAGATTGACTAAAATTGTCGATCTCCATTATTTCTTCATAGAAATATATTCATAGCTAGGCGTGAAGTGCTGACTATCCTGAAGCTTGTAGTATTCCATAAAAATGCGTGACATGATGTTTGGAATTTGTGTTTCTGCAGGATGAGATAGAATAATCAAATATTGCATAGCACTATAACGTGTACATACATCCACTTTTCGAATGTTGTCTTGAATAGCTTCACCCATATGGTCAAGGGCTTCTTCGATTTCTTCAATATATGGAAGTGTATCTTGTACAGTTTCCATAGTAACCATGACTAGATAACAGTTCCATTGGTTTCGTGTCATCAATTGGTGTATGTATTCATATTGTCTTGTGAAATCGCGATATTCTAGGTGTAATGCACCTGAATAGCTTCCACTTTTTTGTAGGGAGTTTGCGATTTGTTTCAAATCTAAGCTTGTGTTGGCTGTGTTTCCATAATGGATTTGGTTGTACCAAGAATAGTTGTTCTTACCATTTTGTTTCACATAATACAAGGCTTTGTCGGCTTTTGCATAGGCATCCGCAAACGTGTCGTTTCGAGTGCACATGAGCATGCCTGCAGAAAGGGCTGCAAAATGGGTCTCACTATCGTCTTTAATGATTTCTTTGAATTGTTCAATCACATTTGAAACTGTATTTTCGGCTTGTTCTGTATTCACTTGTGGTAAGAACAGAAGGAATTCATCCCCTCCCATACGACATGCGATCTTAGGTATTGAAATGTCTAACAATAGTTTTCCCAGGCTTTTTAGGGCTCTATCTCCAGCTTTATGTCCATAGACATCATTGATTTTTTTAAGATTATCCATATCCAAGAAGATCAGACATCCATTTGTCTTTTGCATAGCGCTCGCAATGCGTTTTTGTCCTACATTACGAACAGGAAGACCTGTAAGATAATCGATGTTTTTTGTTTCTTCCTGATCTTGCATGGTTGTCACAACATCGGAAATAAACTTATTGATTGTGTCTTCTTGGGATGGAAGTATTTCGTGTTCTAAGTGAAATAAAGATCCGTTATCCATTAATTTCAAGAAGACTTTAGTGATTTCAGGATCAAATTGCGTACCCGCATTCATTTGGATTTCTTGATAAATTCGTTCATGACTTAATGCGTTACGATAGATTCTTCTTGAATTCATGGCATCGTAACTGTCGGCTAACGCAATTATACGTGCTTGTATTGGAATTTCATTTCCTTTAAGTCCATCTGGATAGCCAGTACCATCATAATTTTCATGGTGACTTCTTGTGACTTCATCGATATGCGGAATGATCGTTATATCTTTTAAGATGTCTTGTCCAATTGTAGTGTGTTGTTTGATTAAATTAAATTCTTCATTTGTTAATTTGCCAGGCTTATTTAAGATTTGGTCTGGAATACCAATCTTTCCAATATCGTGTAGATAAGCACAGTTTTTAAGGTTTTGAATCTCTTCATTTGTCCAACCCATATTTTTGGCAATCAATGCTGCATATTGGGCTACACGCCTTGAGTGTCCACGCGTATATTCATCTTTGGCTTCGATGGTAGTAGAAAGGGATTCCATCATTTGAAGTGTTATTTTTTTGTTTTCTTTCTTTTCAATTTCCAACTCCGTTTGATGACGATTTTCTTCTATGATATGAATTTTTTGGATGGTACGAATAATGTTAGTGAAGAGCAATATAATCATGCCTATGCCAATAAAGATACCTGAAATAGTTGCAACAAAATAAACAGATACAGATTCAATGGCAACACAGACTAGGACTAGAAAGAGTCCAATCAATAGAAGGTAGTCGGATTTTATTTGTTTATTTTTGCGTATGTATTGCATCAAATGAATGAATATTAGGGTAAACACAAAGACGAGTAGTAATTGTGCAACGGGCAATGTTTCAATGAAGTCTTTGACTTTTGTAAGATAGAGAAAGGAAGAAACAATAAAGTTTAAAATGACTACATAACCAATATTTTGATAGAGTTTTTGGTGCTTGCCATTTTGCATGTTGTCCGCATAGAACAAGATGGGTAATGGACTCAGCATGATCATCAAAAAACATAAAGCAGCTAAAGCGGATGCGTTAGGAACTAGGAGTTGTCGGATTTTGGATTCTCCAAGCATCCAGACAGAGCCCATGACCATACACCATCCAAAGTATTCCATGTCGAATGTTGTGTGGTAGACATGTTTTAGGGCTACGCCAAACAGGATGGATGTGATGCCGGTAAATAAGATAAAGAAGGCAATAAATGTGGATATTCCATGAGTATTGTATATATTTTGCCAAATTTCGGCTTTATTACCACAATACACCTCATTGACAATGCCAGAATAATTTGAAGTGTAGGTTGTCAGTTCAATGCGTAATGTTTTTCCTGCATCTTTATGGGTTGTAGGACAAAAGATGTAGCGACTCGCTGAATTTTTACCAGCCATTCTTTTATCTTTTGTGGAATATTGTGCGCGTAATGAATCTCCTATGTAGAACTGAATGTCCTGCAAAGAAGATCGAATCGCAAAAGACGTTTCATCATAGTCTTTAGGTAAGGTTGTTGTCAGGACCATGGTATGGCCTGGTTTTACTTCATAGGTTCCGGGAACCTTTATTTTTTGTTTCGTACCATCCTCTTTATTCCAGTAAAAGGAACCGGAATAGATTATGGATTTGGATGAGTTGTTATAGTTTTGTTCGTTAGCACCAAATAATTGCATGAAACAAAACCATCCTAAAATCGCAATCATTAAGATGTAAAAGAAATATTTCATTGTTTGAAAGTTGGATTTTTGTTTATGCATATTTGGATACCTTCCCTTATAGTTAGCATAGTATTTTTACATAAAAAGTGTCAATAAAAAGTTGTTTACAAACCCATAGAGTAGCTATAGAACGAAAACATTCTTAATAGAACGATGAGGAGGGTGCATATGCACTTTTGGGATGAACATAAAACGATAAAAGGATATTATGAGATGAAGGTTTCTGGTGTTTGCGAAAAATATCAGTTAAGACAGTTGGAGAATGATATATTAATGTTTATTTACAACAATCCTGCGTACAATACGGCTGCGGACATTGTTCGTATTCGTAAGTCTACAAAGTCTCATGTTTCGACTTCACTTAAAGTATCAGAAGGTCGTGGTTGTATTGAGAAAAGAATCGACAAAGACAACAAAAAGCATGTAACTATTCATTTACTACAATTGACTAATGAAGGAATTGAAGATGGAATATGGGCGCAAAAGGAGTTTGCGCAAGATATGTTTGAAGGTCTTAGTGAAGAAGAAATCAAAGTGTTTATGAATGTATTTCAAAAGGTGTATGACAATGCAGAAAGGATGATTTCAAAAGAAAAAAATGGCTGATTTAATGGAAGCCATTTTTGATGCTTGTTACTTGATTTTTGACTTAATTGCTGGAATCTTATTCTTTGTATATTCGAAAGGAAATCCATTGTTCATATTATATGGCGTATTAACATTAACGTTGTGTGGTGGAGACGCACTCCACTTGGTTCCTCGTATTAAAAGAGCAATATATGGAACAAACGATAAAATTAAAAGGCAGCTTGGAATTGGATTGCAGGTATCTTCAATCACAATGACAGTGTTCTATATTATATTATTGTTTATCTGGAAATTAGCATTTCCAACATTTCAAGCTCCACTTTGGGTCGAGGCTATGATTTGGATTTCAACAATTATTCGTATCATTGTTTTTTTCTTGCCACAAAATAACTGGACTTCAGAAGAAGGAAACAGAAAGTTGTCTGTGATTCGTAATGTCGTGTTTGCCGTAACTGGAATTGGTGTGATTCTTCTTTATGCCATTTCAGGAAATATGTACGATTTACATATGAACCGTATGGTTGCAGCCATCCTTATTTCTTTTGGCTGCTACATCCTTGTTACATTGTGGTCTAAGACAAAACCAAAGATTGGTTTATTGATGATTTCTAAGACTTGTGCTTATATGTGGGTCATCGTGATGGGATTGCAATTATTATTCTAATTTACAATACTTGGTGCTTATAGCACCTTTTTTATTTTCTAAAAAGAAGAATATTACTATAAATTGATAATCTTCCGAAAAAAATACCGAAAGAAATCGACATATTTCCGAATAGTAGGTATACTGTTGGTAGTAGGATTGGTGGTGTTCACATGAAAACTTGTAAAGAAATGGCTTTAATTTGGAATATTAGTGTACGTGCAGTTTCGAATTTGTGTAAATCGGGAAGAATTCCGGGTGCTGTTAAGAATGGAAAAAATTGGGAAATTCCAGATGAAGCAACAAAACCGGTAGATGGAAGAATTTCATCTGGTGAATACTGTAAAAAAGGGATGAGTACAGATAGAAAGCCTTTGCCTATTGGTATTTCAGACTATGTGCGTGCTCAATCGGATTATTATTATGTGGATAAAACAATGTTAATTAAGGAGTTTTTAGATCAAAAGCCATTGGTTTCATTATTCACAAGACCAAGAAGATTTGGAAAAACATTGAATATGGATATGCTTAGAGTGTATTTTGAAAAGGTGGATGCGGATACGTCTAAATATTTTAAAGATAAGAATATTTGGAAGTGTGGGGAAAACTATCGAATGCATCAAGGTAAATATCCTGTGATTTTTCTTACTTTTAAAGATGTAAAGTTTGATTCTTGGCAGGCCACTGTAGAGAAAATTAAATCGTTACTTCAAGAAGAATATGGAAGGCATCAGGAATTGTTGAGTAGTGGAAAAATATCGGGTTATGAGAAGGAGTATTTTAATAAAGTATTAAGTGCAACAGAAAATGAAGTGGAATTGTCTTTTTCACTTGAAAAGTTATCTAAAATGCTTGCGACGCATTATGATAAAGCTCCAATTATTATTATTGATGAATATGATACTCCGATTCAGGAAGGGTATTCTAAGGATTTTTATGATGAAATCATTGGCTTTATGAGAAATTTCTTTTCTGGTGCTTTTAAGGATAATAAAAATCTTTCTTACGGCTTTTTAACCGGAATTTTGCGAATTGCTCAAGAAAGTATTTTTAGTGGATTAAATAATTTAACTGTGAACTCAGTGATGGATGAAGCATATGATCGTTATTTCGGATTTACAAATGAAGAAGTAAGTAAAATGTTAGAGTATTATGGAGTTGCTGAAAAAGAGAGTGAACTTCAAGAATGGTATGATGGATATTTGTTTGGGAATGAAGAAATCTATAATCCGTGGTCTGTTATTAATTATATTTCGAAGGGGTGTGTTCCACAGGCATATTGGGTGAATACTGGAAAGAATGAGATTCTCGAAGATGTTTTAAAAGTGGCGGATGAGGATATAACAGAAAAGCTTTATTCTTTGATTCGTGGGGATAAAGTTTTGGCAAGAATTGATCAAAATGTTGTTTATCGTTCACTTACAGATGATCCAGCTAATATATATAGTTTATTATTGGTAGCTGGGTATTTGAAAACAACGATTAAAGAATTGCAGGCGGATGGATCTTATTTGTGTCAGGTATCGATTCCCAATAAAGAGATAGCTTCCGTTTATAAAAGTGAGGTTTTGGCACATTTGATGCAGATTGGTGCAGTTTCAAGAACGACTGCAGATAAGATTGCGGAAAGTTTGTTCTTAAATGATTATGTAAAACTAGAAAAAGCTATTTCTGAATATATGAATAAAGCAATTAGCTTTTATGATACGGCCAGTGAATCTTTCTATCATGGATTGATTTTAGGATTGATTTCGATGATGGATAATCAGTACAAAATAAAGTCGAATAGAGAGTCTGGTAAAGGAAGATTTGATATTGGCTTAATACCTAGAGATGATAAGTATCCAGGAATGATTATGGAAATCAAGTGGAAAAAGAATCTTGATGATTATGAATTAACACTTTTGGCAAATGAAGCTCTTTGTCAGATTCATAGTATGGAATATGATTCTGAAATGAAGGGTGAAGGAATCAAAAAGATATTGAGATTTGGGATTGCGTTTTCTGGAAAGCGTGTTTGTGTTAAAACAAATTAGAATAGTAGTTTTATTTAAGATTCCTAAGACTTGTGCTTATATGTGGGTCATTGTGATGGGATTGCAATTATTATTTTAGAATTTCTTCAAGAGAACACCTACTCGACGTTCTCTTTTTCTATATGAATTTTGGAGTATCTAATTCAATGAAAATAAGATGTTTTAGATGAAATAGGAACAATCGCAACAAATTTATTGGAATTAATAATGTTTTCACATTGAAGTTTTATAATTGGAATTGGCTACTGGATGTAGTAACGGTGAACCCTCTGAATTAAAAATGATATCTGCTTGCGTTCTCGACAGATCCTTCTATTTTTTTGTAAGAGGAGAAGATGTCTATGTATATATATCTATATATTGATGTTGCCATGACTTTAATGGCACTAGTAGAAATACTAAGAATCACATTAATTATCATAGAAAAATGTAAAAGACACTAGTTCCCGTAAGCACAACGAATTACTAGCGTCTTTTGACATTATTTAATTCAGAGTGACCACTGTATCCAGTAGTCTTTCTGTATGTTTATTAAACAATTGATATATATAAAAGTCAAGTTGAATCCTATCTAATTCAATGAAAATAAGTCGTTTTAGATGAAATAGGAACAATCGCAACAAGTGCATTGGAATTCACAATATTTTCGTATTGGACTTTTATGATGGAAATTGACTACTGGATGTGGTTGGTGGTTGCCTCTTGTTAAGGAGATTTGAAGCCTTGAATCTTGAATTCCAGGTAAGTAGATCCTTCTAGCTTATGTATATATATCTACATATTGATGTTGCCATGTGTTTATTGACACTAGTAGAAATACTTAGAATTACATTATTGATTATAGAAAAATGTAATAGACACTAGTTCCCGTTCCCACAACGAATTACTAGTTTTTTTGACCTTAATTTAGAGTGACCACTATATCCAGTAGTCTTTCCGTATAAGTATTATATCGATATATGAGTGGTTATGCAAATCTATTGGATAATAGTGTAATGGAATACATTACTATGAAAAAGTGAAAGACACTCGTTCATGTAAATGAGTGTCTTTAAGGAATTACTTTAATCCAAACAGTGTTTCAATACAAGAATCATCCATTACACGATCTGTTGGTGGCATATTGGCATGTTCTAGCAGTGAGTCTACGTTTATGTAGCTCAGAGTAAAAGGAATACAAGAAAAAACGTAGTTGCTCCTAGCCATGTTTTACAGGGCCTTATTTTAAAACTTTGAGGTTTTAAAAAATTGGGTTAAGAACATAATTGAATGTGAATTTACAAAGCCAAATTGTCAAGGCTTGCAGTTTTACAAATTAATGAAGAAACAATTTTGATTATATAATTATTTAACGCAATGCCCATTCGCTAAATATAAATTGTTTTTCCAATTGGCTTCAAAACCGTAATTTTTAACAAAATCAACTTTTGAGTTGCGTTCAATATTTTTTAACTTTTCAATTGCTCTTTTGCCAAGGCTTTGATTTGGATTTATATACAGAAGAGGAAGAACTAATGAATATGTGCTTCCAGATACAAAAGATCCTAAATTTATATTTGAAGGTGTGTAAAGCTTTGGCTTGATAGGATGATTTTTTCTGTACAATCTTTGATAATGACAACATTGATTTCTTAGATATGATACACAATGGTAGAAACTTTCTAATTTTTCATAACTAATGTCATTATATCCGATTTTTAAAATTGCTTTTTTATCTTTTGTCTTTAATAATGAATAAAATTTAGAAATGGTGCCAAGAGGTATAAGTTCGACTAATGCCCATACTGGGACAAATCCATTATATTTGTTGTTGTGATGTTGAATAATAAGGCTGGATGCATTTCTTTTATTTACTTCGCCACAACGTTTTAAAAAATCAATGATGTCAATATATTCTTGGTGATTTTTAAAATTAAAGTTTGATGGATCAAGATATCCAACGGGACCATATGTCAATGAAAAATAATTTGCTAATTGAGTTTTTAAATATACCTCAATATCGTTAATTAGTTCAAAAAGTGTTGATCTAATTTCTTTATCAGTTTTATACACATTATAGATATCCTCAAAGGAAATGTTATCAATAAAATTGTCGTTTTTATCTAGAAAATCAATCATATATCCACTTAATCTGTAATAATTTTCATGTTTTAAAATGGATAAAGCATTGTCATAGTTATTAACAATCAACCCTTTATCGTTAATAAGGTGATCTAGCTGTTGATTGAATGTTAAAGCTGGCTTAATCTGTGCATTGAAATTATTCATAAATTCTCCTAAAGAAAAGAGCCCTCTGGGCCACATTGTTAAGAGGTGCGAAGGCTACGATTGATTAAATTATAACAAATTTGCAATATGTGTCAATACAATTTTTCCTTTCCAATTTCGTCTGATTTTGTTTTCTGATTCTATGAAATTCAGCGAAAATCAGGGTGATTGAATGTGGTACAGTGATGATTTTGAATTAGAAGAATTGG
>OLSB01001326.1_pt1 | contig 24357 bp, 20 predicted proteins | sample 1672071 | NCBI WGS metagenome assembly OLSB01 (sample SAMEA3136642, study PRJEB25190) | human gut metagenome | biome: human gut; feature: human-associated habitat; material: faeces | place: Austria | collected 2013 | reverse complement strand
AAAAGTTCGGAAGACAAGCAACTCACACCCGTCGGCGTACATAGGTACGGTAGGGTGTGAGTTGCGCAGTAAGTCAAAATCCTTGCGAAGCAAGCTGATTCTTAGAATATAAGGTTCGGAATACTCTGCTTTTGCAAATCAAAACACTTGGAACAAGAATCTGTCGAAAAATGAACCGATTTTGACGGTTGCGGACTTTTTTGACCGTCTAAGCTTCCGCTGCGAATCGCAGCGGAAGTTTTTGTATATTTCGGCGCGTTGCGGACATCCTATGCACGAAGAAAATAATAGGAGGAACGCCAATGAAATCCATTCTTCGCATCGCGCTGTGTGTCGCTGCGGTATGTCTGCTCAGCACCGCCGCCCTCGCAGCAGACGGTGAAACGCTCTACAACACGGAATACTGCTTCAGCGAGGCGGACTTTCAGCCCGACAGCTACTCCGAGCTGAGCGGCATTTTTGTAACGCAGGTCCCGCAAGCCGATACCGCCGTTGTCCGCCTCGGCAACCGCGTCATTCGCGCCGGAGACGTGCTTCCGCTGGGCGTGCTCGGTGCTCTGCGCCTGACCCCCGCGACGTCGGAAAGCTGCAACGCCGTGCTGCAATACCAGCCGATTTGCGGGACGCAGCTCAATGAGGCGACGCAGCTCACCATCCGCATCCAGTCGGGTCGAAATGAGACGCCCACCGCCGTCGCCGCCGAGCTGGAAACGTACAAAAACATCCCGAACGACGGGACGCTGCTGGGCAAGGACCCCGAAAACGCCACGCTGACCTATCAGCTCGTCGAAAAGCCGAAGCGCGGCACCGTGCAGCTCAACAGCGACGGCACCTATCTCTACACGCCCGATAAGAACAAGGTCGGCGAGGACAGCTTCACCTTTACCGTCACCGACGATGCGGGGAACGTCTCACAGCCCGCCGTTGTAAAAATCCGAATCCTCAAGCCGAGCGACAGCATGACCTTCTCCGACATGGACGGCAGCACGGACCGCTTTGAAGCCATGTGGCTCTGCGGCAGCGGCATGAGCGGCATCCGCCTCGTCGCGGGAAAGCCCTGCTTTTGCCCGAACGAGGCGATCAGCCGCAGCGACTTTTTGGTTATGGCAATGGAATTTGCAGACGTCGAGCCGGAGGAGGAGCTGTCCGTGTCCGGCTTCGTTGACGCAGAGACTATGCCCGTTTGGAAGCAGTCCTACCTTGCCTCAGCAATGCGGCACGGGCTGATCCGCGGTGAGGTAACGTCCGAAGGGCTTTGCTTCCGACCGGATGATGCCGTGACCGTGAACGAAGCCGCCGTCATGCTGCAGGCGCTGCTCCGTCTGCCCGTTCCCGCCGCCGCAGCGGAAAGCGACGCGCCCGCATGGGCAGTCGGTGCGGTCAACGCGCTGCATGAAGCAGGCATTCCGCTAAAGGCAAGCGAAGATGCGCTGACCCGTGCGGAGGCGGCAAAGCTCTTTTACCGTCTTTACCGTGAATAATCAAATTTTCTCACAAAAAAGTGGCGCTGCGAAATGCAGCGTCACTTCTCATGCTCCAAGCGGATGAGCAGGACCGCAATATCCGCCGGAGAAACGCCGGAAATACGGCTTGCCTGTCCGACGGAGCGCGGACGGATTTGACTGAGCTTCTGCCGCGCCTCCAAGCGCAGTCCGCCGATGGCATCATAGTCAATATCGGTCGGAAGCAGACGCTCCTCCTCGCGTGCAAATTCGGCAATCTGCTGCTCCTGCCGCGCGAGATAGCCCTCGTACTTAATGCGGATCTCCACCTGCGACGTAACGGCGGCAGGAAGCGCGGGTCGTGTTTTGTCAAACGGCGCAAGCAGCGCATAGGTCAGCTCCGGGCGGCGCAGGAGGTCGGCAAGCCTTGCGGAGCTGACGACGGGTGCGGAGCCGACAGAGCGCAAAAAATCGTTCAGCTCGGGGCTTGCGGGGACACCGCTTGATTCCAAGCGCCGCATTTCCGCAGCAACCGCAGCATACTTTTCCCGCACGGCGGCAAGCTGCTCGTCGGAGATCAGTCCGATGCGGTGTCCGATGGGGCAAAGGCGCTCGTCGGCATTATCCTGACGATGCAGCAGGCGGTACTCGCTGCGGGAGGTCATAATGCGGTACGGCTCCTCCGTCCCCTTCGTTACAAGGTCATCGATCAGCGTACCGATATAGCCGTCGGAGCGCTTGAGAATCATCGGCTCGCGCCCGAGCAGCTTGAGCGCGGCGTTCACACCGGCGACGAAGCCCTGCACCGCCGCCTCCTCATAGCCGGATGAGCCGTTGAACTGCCCCGCGCCGTACAGCCCGCCGACCTTCTTACATTCCAGCGTGGCGGTCAGCTCCGTCGGGTCGATACAGTCATACTCAATAGCATAGGCGGGGCGCAGCATTTCCGCGTGCTCCAAGCCCGCGACGGTATGCAGCATTGCAAGCTGCACATCCTCGGGCAGGCTGGACGAAAAGCCCTGCAAGTACATCTCGTCCGTGTTCAGACCGCAAGGCTCCAAAAAAAGCTGATGGCGCGGCTTATCGGCGAAGCGGACGACCTTCGTCTCAATGCTGGGGCAGTAGCGCGGACCGATTCCGGTGATCGAGCCGTCATAGATCGGGCTGCGGTCGAGATTCGCGCGGATGATCTCGTGCGTTTTCTCGTTCGTATAGGTCAGGTAGCACACCGCACTGTTGACGGGCGGCGTTTTCGTAGACAGGGAGAACGGCTCGGGTCGGTTGTCGCCGACCTGAAGCTCCATTTTGGAAAAATCGACGCTGCGGGCATTGATACGCGGCGGCGTACCCGTTTTGAAGCGGCGCAGCGACAGTCCCAGCCGACGCAGTGAAGCGGTCAGCTCCGTGGCGGCGCGCATCCCGTCCGGTCCGGAGGGGATAGAGCACTCGCCTGTGATCACACGGCTGTCCAAATAGGTCCCCGCTGCAATGATGCACGCACGGACATGATACACCGCGCCGAGCTGTGTCACGACGCCCGTGACCGCGCCGTTTTCCGTCAGCAGCTCCGTCACGGTCGCCTGCTTCAGCTCCAAACGCTCGGTCCGCTCCAGCAGATGCTTCATGTGCTCCTGATAGCGACGGCGGTCCGCCTGCGCCCGCAGAGAGTGGACGGCGGGACCCTTGCCGCGGTTGAGCATACGGTATTGGATGCAGCAGGCATCGGCAGCCTTTGCCATCTCGCCGCCGAGCGCGTCCAGCTCGCGCACCAGATGTCCCTTGCCCGTGCCGCCGATGGCAGGGTTGCAGGGCATATTGCCGACGGCGTCAAGGTTGATGGTAAACACCACCGTGCGCAGACCGAGCCGTGCGGCAGCCAGTCCCGCTTCAATTCCGGCATGACCCGCGCCGATCACGGCGACGTCATACTTACCGGCAAAATATTGCATTTCGATCAGATCCTTTAACGAATTACAGCGGCGATTGCTTGATCTTGGAAAAGCGGCGAGGATAAGCAGTCGGCGTCGGACGTACCTTCCGAAGCACCACGGCGCAATGCTCCGCGTCGCCGATGGCATAGGGCACCACACGTTCGACCCTGCCGCCGAGGACGGCAACGGCATGGGCAGCCTCGTCCAGCTCCTCCCGCGCAGCCGCCGCCTTCATCGCGATAAAGCAGCCGCCGACTTTAACAAACGGCAGGCAAAGCTCGCACAGTACATTCAGTCGGGCAACGGCGCGGGAAACGGCAATGTCGTATTCCTCCCGATGTCCGTATTCCTCCGCACGCACGGCAACGCATTGCGCGGAAACGGAGAGCGTGTCTAACGTCTCGCGCAGCCAGTTGACACGTTTTTGCAGACTGTCAAGCAGGGTCAGCTCTATCGACGGCTCGCCGAGCTTCAGCGGAACGCCCGGGAAGCCCGCGCCGCAGCCGACGTCGATCACGCGCTTGCCGCGAAACTCCTCGACGGTCAATAGCGCCAAGCAATCAGCAAAATGCAGCCGTGCCACCGCGTCCGACTCCGTGATTGCCGTCAGGTTCATGACCCGATTTTTTCCCAGCAGTGCATCGGAGAAGCACTCGCACTGCGTCAGTTGCGTCTCGTTCAGAGAAAGCCCCAGCCGCCGAGCCTCCTCGCGTAGAATTTCCTTCATAATCGCTCCTATTTCCCCACGCAGAAGCGGGAGAAGATACGGTTTGTAATATCCTCGCGCACGGTGCGTCCGATGACCTCGCCGAGCGCCTGCATTGCCTCCTCAACATCGGTCAGAATCGCGTCCGGCGTAATGCCGCGGCGCAGCGCTTCGGCAGCGCGGTCGATCGCCTCCGCAGCACGGGTGATCGCACCGAACTGACGCGGATTGGTCAGAAGTGAGCCGTCGCAGTGCAGCTCTCCGCCGTACCAAGCCTCGATGCAGTCCGTCAGCTCCCGCAGGTGCTCGCCCGTCAGCGCCGAGAGGGAGAACACCTTCTCAAAGGGCAGCTCCTCCGCTCGGACGACCTGTGCACGGTCGGACTTATTGAGGACAGCAACACTGCGCGGCGCACGCTTTGCCGCCTCCATCGCGCGGCAATCCTCATCGTTTAAGGGCTGCGAGCCGTCGCAGACAAAAATTGCAAGCTCCGCCGCCTGTGCCGCCCGCTCCGAGCGCTCCACACCGAGCGCCTCGATGGTGTCGGCAGCGTCGCGGATACCGGCGGTGTCCGTCAGGCGCAGCAGAACGCTTCCGACGCGGACGGTCTCCTCCACCGTGTCGCGGGTCGTGCCCGCAATGTCGGTGACGATCACGCGGTCAAAGCCCGCCAGCGCGTTAAACAGCGAGGACTTGCCCGCGTTCGGTCGCCCGAGTAGGACCGTGCGCACACCGTTTTTCAGGACGGTGCCGCGCTCATAGGTCGCAAGCAGCCGCTTCAGCTCCTCGGCGGAAAAGGTCAGCGTTTTTGACAGCTCCTCCGTACCGAAATCCTCAATATCCTCGTCGGGATAGTCCAGCACAGCGTGAAAATGGCTGCAAAGGTCCGTCATTCGGTCATAAAGCGGCTCAATTCGACGCAGCAGCGCACCGCCGAGCTGTCCTGCAGCATTGGCGGCGGCATCGGCACTTTCCGCGTCGATCAGGTCAATGACCGCCTCCGCCTGCGTCAGGTCAAGCTGCCCGTTCAGAAAAGCGCGTTTGGTAAACTCCCCTGCCTCCGCCTGCCGCGCCCCGACGCTGAACAGCGCCTCCAGCGCGGCGGAGAGCATAGCGGGAGAGCCGTGGCATTGCAGCTCCACGGTGTCCTCGCCGGTATAGCTGTGCGGGGCGCGGCAGTAGACCGCCATCGCCTGATCGATCACGCGACCGCGACGGTCCCGCAGCGTTCCGAGCAGCAGCTTTCGGTTCGGCGCGTCGGCAAGCCGCAGTCCGCTGGCAAGGGAAAAGACCTTCCCCGCGACCTCGGCACAGCCCGCGCCGGAGAGCCGCACAATACCGATCGCGCACGGAGCCTTCCCCGTTGCGACGGCGGCAATTACGTCATTTGTCCGATTCATCCGTTCATTTCTCTCGTCAGAAATTCCGTCAGCTCGGCAATGCGGTTCGCCGCAAAGGGCGATTCCATATCCGCCTCGTCGAGCAGGTTCAGGACCGTGTTATCCGCAGAATATCCGAGCAGCTCATAGTAAAGGTCCAAGCCGTCGCCGCTCTCCAGCTCCCGCTGGAAAATCTGCAGCGCCGCGTCATTGGAGATGCAGTAGCTGATGACATAGAACGGCGCGATAAGGAAGTGCTGAATGTCGATCCAGCCCGGCGCGACCAGCTCCTCCAGCCCGGGGAAGCTCAAGCCGAACGCCTCGTTGCATTGCAGGAAGAGCTGATTCAGTCCCTCCGCCGTGAGCTGATCGTCGGGCAGCTCGTAAGCCGCCAGCTCAAACGCCGCATAGCAGCCCTGCGAGAGGAACACCATAACGGAATCGGATACCTTGGAGACTGTCAATGCACTGCGCTGCTCCTCCGTCAGCGCCGCCCGATCGAGCGCGAGGAATTCAAGTCCCTGCGAGAAGATCTCGTTGCAGTCGATGGAGCTTGTTGCGCCGCAGTTGACATAGCCGTCAACGAAGTGACCGAATTCGTGCGTCTCGGTCAGAAAATCGCTGATCGTCCCCGTCGGGGAGACATAGAGGAAGGGCATTTCATAGGCGTCGAGGTAGGTCATGTACGAGCCGGGCATTTTGCTCGACGACTCGGTAAGGTCGAACAGATCGTATTGCAGCATATAGTCGTACGCCTCGGCAATTTCCCCGCCGAAGTCCGCCGCCGTATCCGCCAAAAGCTTGAAGCTCGTATCCGTATCCATATCCTCGGTGTACGAGCCGAACGCGGCAGTGTAGTAAAGATCGCTCATCAGCGTGGCGATGTCGGCGGTATATTTGGCGACCTGCTCGGGGGTATAGTCGCGCTGATAGGTATACTCATAGGCAAAGTCGGCATAGCTGTCGTAGCCCAGCTCCTGCGCGATCTCCTTACGCAGACGGATCATGCGGATAAAGAGGTCGGCAACCTGCGGATTATATTTTTCATAGTAGGTCTGATACGCGCTGAGGTAGGTGCCGTAATCGTCGCTCACCTCGGCAGCCACGTCGTCAAACAGCCGCTCCTCACCATTCCAGCTGATCGTCATATTGCTTTGCAGCGACATATACTCGGTCTGAAGCGCCGCCTCCTGCTGCATCAGCTCCACCACGCGGTCGTTGGAGTAGACCTGATTTTCGTCGTAGAACTCAAAGAAGCCTTCGCCGAAGCACTCCTCCTCTAATTCGCCGCGCAGCGGGCTTTGCGACATGGCGATGTAGCACTTTTCAAGCGCCTGCTCTACCAGCGGTCCCTGCTCGTCGTACCACGAGTTCTCTGCGGTGAAGAATTCATCCTCGAGGTCGAGCGTGTAGTGGATGTAGGCAAGCGTCCCCATCGTGGAAAAGACGCGGTAATCATCATAGACATCGTAAAACGCGTCAAGCACGGTCTCCAAGTCCGCACCCTCCTCCACCGACGTCTGCACCGCTGCAATATCGGCACAGAGCTGCTCGCGGTCGGGGCGCGTATAGTCCATCTCGCCGAAGGAGGTCGCGTCAAAGATCGGCTCCGCCGGACGCTCAAACGCGGGAGCGGGCGGCTCGGTCGGTGCCTCGGTGGGGGCTTCGGTCGGCGCCTCCGTGGTCGGCTCGGTGGTCAGCTTGTCGATCAGGTCCTTGAGCTTGACGGCAGGAGACAAAAATGAACAGCCGTTGAGGAGCAGGGCAAGGATCAGTGCAAATGCGAGGAACGCAACGCTTTTTCTGTGTTTCATCGTATTCTTCCTTTCATGTCGGGTTCGGCGGAAATGCGGCTTGCAATTTCCATCAGCTCGGGGTAGTTAACGGGGTTGCCGGCGGCAACGGAGCAGCTTCGGTCAAAGTGCAGCGGCAGTCCGCTGAGCGCCGTAACGACAGCGCCCGCCTCCTGTGCAATGAGGCTTGCCGCAGCGTAGTCCCACGGCGAGAGGCTGCACTCAAAAAACACGTCAACCCGTCCTGCGGCAAGATAGCAAAGGTCCATTGCCGCAGAGCCGCCGCGACGGAAATCCATGGTCCGCGGGAACAGCTCCGCCATAAAGCGGACCGTGGCGGGAACGGTCGGACGGTCATAGATCGCCGAGCCGAACAGCGCCAGGGATTCCGCAAGCGGGACGGAGTTGACATGAATGGGCGCACCGTTCAGGAACGCCCCCTCCCCGCGCCGTGCGGTGAACAGCTCGTCGTAAAAGGGGTTATATACCGCGCCGTATTCCATCCGTCCGTCCGCATAAAGACCGACGGAGACGGCGCTGTGGTGCAGACGGCGGACAAAATTTGCCGTGCCGTCGATGGGGTCAACGATGAACCACGCGTTTTTTCCGTCAATGTCGTGCGACGTCTCCTCCTCGCCGAAGAAGCCCGCCTCGGGGACGACGCGCTTCAGCTCGCGGCGCAGATACTCCTGTACCTGCGTATCGTAGCTCGTGACCAAATCACAGGCGATTGTCTTTTGCCGCACGGCTTCGTCAATGTGCCGTGCGTCCCGAATCAGTGCACCGGCAGCGCGGACGACCTGCCCGATCTCATAAAAATTATAACTCATCGGCATCCCTCCTAAAAAACCTGCAAAATGCAGCCCTTGAGGTAATGCGTATGCTCGTCGCTGAGGGAGGCGGGATGGTCGCGTGACTGCACCAGCCGCTCCAGCAGACGAACCGTTCTTCCGCTGTCGGCGGCGGCATCGCGGAGCATCTGTTCAAACAGCGGCTGCGTCATAAACTGGCTGCACGAGCAGGTGACCAAAAAGCCGCCCGTCTCGACCAGCCGCATACAGCGCAGATTCAGCTCCTTGTAGCCGCGGTAAGCCCCCTCCAGCGCACGCCTGCTCTTTGCGAAGGCGGGCGGGTCGCAGATGACGACGCCGAAGCGCCTTCCCTCCGCAGAATATTGCTTGACCAAATCGAAAACGTTCACGCAGACGGTCGTTACCCGGTCCGCGACGCCGTTTCGCTCGGCATTTTTCAGCACCGCTTGCAGCGCCGTCTCGGAGACATCGACCGCCTCCACGCTTTTCGCGCCGTAGAGCGCCGCATGGACGGAGAAGCCGCCCGTGTGACAGCACAGGTCCAGCACGCTCTGCCCCGCGCAATAGGGGCGCAGATGCCCGCGGTTTTCCTGCTGGTCGAGGAAGTGCCCCGTTTTCTGCCCGTTCTCCAAATCGACCGCCATCAGCGCGTCGTGCTCGCGGATCACAAGCTCCTTCGGGACTGTGCCGTAGACACAGCCCTTCTGCTGCGGCAGCCCCTCCTTCTCGCGCACGGCAAGGTCGTTGCGCTCATAGATGCACGTCGGGTGAAACAACTCAACCAGCAGCTCAATCAGCTCAGGCTTTCTCCGCTCCATACCGAGGCAAACGATCTGAAACGAGAGACAGTCGGAGAATTTGTCCACCGTCAGCCCGGGGAGCCCGTCCGCCTCGCCGAACACAACGCGGCAGGCGTCGGAAAAGCCCAGCTTCCGTCGATTTTCCCATGCGGCAAGCAGGCGGCGGCAAAAGAATTCGCGATCAATCGTCTCCTCTCGGCGAAGCGTCAGCATCCGCACGACGATCTTCGAGCGGCTGTTAAAAAAGCCCTTGCCGACAAAGCGCAGGCGGCTGTCCAGCACCTCGACAACCTCACCGTCGCGGCAGCGCTCGTCCACCCAATCCGCCTCATTGTCGAAAATCCACTGCTGCCCGGCTAAGAGCTTCTTTTCCTCGCCGCGCCGCAGACAAAGCAGTCCCGCTTCCATATGCTTCTCTCCGTTTCCGCTGATTGTTTCTTGACGATTCATTATAGCATAGATTTCTCCGTTTGCACAGCGGGAAAACGAAAAAAATCACATTTGCTTGCAAAACGGAGGGTTTTGTGGTTAAATATAGCCGAATCTTGAGAATTGAGGGAGCGCAATGCCGAAAATTTTATTTGTATGTACGGGAAACATTTGCAGAAGTCCGATGGCGGAGTTTCTGCTGCGCGATATGGTAAAAAAGCGCGGGATCGCCGACCGCTTTGAGATCGCCTCGGCGGCGACCACGGCGGACGAGATCGGCAACCCTGTCTATCCTCCGGTGCGGCGGCTGCTGAACAAGCGCGGCATTTCCTGCGAGGGAAAGCGGGCGCGGCAGCTCGTGCGCGCGGATTACGACCGTTATGACCATATCATCGCGATGACCGAGCGGCACCGTCAGGCTATGCTGCGGCTGTTCGGCGGCGATCCGCTGGGGAAGCTATCGCTGCTGCTGGACTATACCGACGATCCGCGCGATCTGGACGACCCGTGGTACACCGCCGACTTTGAGCGCGCCGCTGCGGAGATCGAGGAGGGGCTGGACGGCTTATTGCGGCAGCTCACGGCATAATAGCGAACGGCGGGGGTTGCGAAACGCGGCGCCCGCCGATTTTTGTGCAGAATGCACAGTTTTCGTATGCCGAAAAAGTTAAACTTTACAAAATTGCCGACAGGCAATTGACATTCGAACAAGGACGGTCTATAATGAACAAAAAAGAACAGATTAACACTCAAAAGAACATCGAGGCACACGCAAGGAGGAATTCTATGCTGCCGGTCGAACGCCGAGAGCGGCTGCTGGCTCTGTTACAGGAGCGGAAGAGCGCATCAACCGAGGAGCTCGCCTCCGCGCTGGAGGTCAGCGTCATGACCGTGCGGCGTGATTTGGAGCTGTTCCAGCGAGAGGGCAGGATTCAGCGCTGTCACGGCGGCGCAGTCCTCAGTCAGAAAAGCGTTCAGGAGGCATCCTACGATCAGAAAATGACCGTAGGCATGGAGCGCAAGGCGGTGCTTGCCAAGCTCGCGGCGCAGCTCGTCGAGCCGGGAATGACCGTTTATTTGGACGCCGGCACATCAACATATCTGATTGCCGAGGAGCTGGCGCAGATCGAGCGCCTGACGATCATCACCAACGACCTGAAAATTGCGCTGCGTCTGCTCTCCTCATCGGTCGAGGTCGTCGTTCTCGGCGGAAAGGTGCAAAAGCGCACGGGCAGCATGATCGGCGGGAGCACGCTGGAACAGATGAGCAATCTCCGCGCGTCGATCGCCTTTGTCGGTGCCGCCTCCATTGACGAGCATTTTGCCACGCTGACGCCGACGCAGGAAAAGGTAGCGCTCAAGCGCTCCATCCGAAGCATCGCGCAGAAAAGCTATCTGATCGCGGATGCCTCCAAATTCCACAGCTCCGCGCTGTACTTCGTCGATCATCTGTCGGATTACGACGGCGTTATTACCGATGCAATTTTTAACGAAAGCGAGCTGCGCCTTCTTGGAAAAAAGACGCGCCTGATTACACCCTGACGGAAACACGAGAGGAGTCGATACCATGCCAAGATGTATTGTTATTGCGGACGACCTGACCGGCGCCAACGCTACCGGCGTTCTCCTGAAGAAAAACGGCTTCGACACGCTGACGTTGCTGCGCGGCTCGATCGGGCAGGCGGCGAAGCTTCCGTATTGCGACTGCCTCATCACACCGACGGACAGCCGCGCCATCGCGCCGCAGGAGGCATATGACCGTGTCGCCTCCACCCTGCAGCTTTTACGTGGTGATGAGGTGCTGCACTATGCCAAGCGCATCGACAGCACGCTGCGCGGAAATTTAGGCAGCGAAACGGACGCCTTTTTGGACGTGCTGGGCGAGGAATACATGGCGGTTTGCGTGCCCTGCTTCCCCTCCTCCGGTCGCGTGATCGTCGGCGGGCACCTGCTGGTCAACGGCGTCCCGCTGCGCAAGACTGAGGCGGCGCAGGACCCCAAGTGCCCCGTCAATGTCACAAATGCCGTCGCGCTGTTCCGCAGTCAAAGCAAGTACCCCACCGCCGCGATCCCGCTGGACACGGTCCACGACGGCGTGGAGGTGCTGGGACGTGCCATTGCGGAATTGCAGGCGCAGGGCGTGCGGAATCTGATCGTTGACAGCGTGACCACCGAGGACATGGAAACAGTGGCGCAGGCGCTTCGTCAGCAGAAAATCGCTGCGATTTCCGTCGATCCCGGTCCCTTCACCGCGATCTTGGCGCGGCATCTGCTGCCGCGCACACAGACCGACGCCAAGCTCCTGTGCGCGATCGGCTCGGTCAACGGCGTTGCCGGTCGGCAGGCGCGGCGGCTGCTGCAAACGCTTCCGATCAAGGCGCAGTACATGGAGATCGCCGCCGTTTTGGAGGGCGGCGCTACCCGTCAGGCGGAGATCGACCGTCTGATTCGGGCACTGCGTGCGGAGGACGGCAATCTTCTTGCCGTGATCGGCTGCGGCATCGATCCGGAGAAACGCGTTCCCTTCGAGCCGTATTTGGAAAAGGCGGGCTTGGACGCCGAGGCGCTGTCCGAGCGGATCAATACCGCCTTTGCGGAGGTAACGCTCGCGGTCGTGCAGGGCGACGAACGTTTCCGCGGTGTCTATTCCACCGGCGGCGACATTACCGCCGCGATTCACCGCGCTGCGGGGACCGTGGGGCTTCGGCTCATCACGGAGGTCGTACCGCTTGCGGGCTACGGCATTGCCATGGGCGGCACGCTTGACGGCAGAGCATTTCTCAGCAAGGGCGGCATGGTCGGCGACGAAAACGCCATGGTCACCTGCGTAACATATCTACAGGAACATATGACGAGCAGAAAGGAAGGGCAATGATGAGACCGTTACTTGCAATCCCCATGGGCGATGCCGCCGGCATCGGTCCCGAGATCATTCTCAAAACGCTGGCGAACGAGGAAACGCAAAGCTCCGCCCGCTGCCTTGTGATCGGCAGCCGCAAGCTGCTGGAGCACGCCGAGCAATACCCAAACATTCCGCAGCTTACGCTCCATACGGTCCAAACACCGCAGGAGGGCGATTACCGCGCGGGCGTGCTCAATCTGATCGACTTGGATAATATCGACATGGAGGAATTCCGCGTCGGGCAGGTCAGCGGTATGTGCGGAAAGGCGGCATATGATTACATTGCCAAGAGCATCGAGCTTGCCAACGCCCATTTGGTCGATGCGGTGGTAACGCCACCGATCAATAAAGAGTCTTTGAAGAAAGGAGGTATTCCGTACATCGGGCACACCGAGATCTTCGGCGCACTGACGCATACGGACGATCCCCTGACCCTCTTTGAGGTTCGGAATCTGCGCGTCTTTTTCCTGACGCGGCACGTCTCTCTGCGAAAGGCGTGTGACCTCGTTACCAAGGAACGGATCATCGACTATGTGCAGCGCTGCCTTGACGCTCTGCGAAAGCTGGGCGTTACGGAGGGCACCATGGCGATCGCCGGTCTCAATCCGCACAGCGGCGAGCACGGTCTGTTCGGCGACGAGGAGGTCCGTGAGGTTGCGCCGGCAGTGCAGGAGCTGCAACGGATGGGCTATCCTGTCGTCGGTCCCATCGGCGCGGACTCGGTGTTCTCTCAGGCACTTCACGGGAAGTATAACAGCGTACTCAGCCTTTATCACGATCAGGGACATATTGCAACGAAAACCTTAGACTTTGAACGCACCATTTCCATTACCGCGGGTATGCCGATCCTTCGCACCTCGGTAGACCACGGAACCGCGTTCGACATTGCCGGCACCGGAATCGCAAGCTCCGTCAGCATGGAAGAAGCTGTACGCCTTGCGGTGAAATACGCACCGGCATTCCGGCAGGCACAATAAGCAACCAAGTAATTCCGCACACGAAGAGAGAGGAGTAGTTTTCATGAGTTCTGGCACTCAAATGCTGATTGCTTTGTTCATCGGCATCGTACTGTTGATTCTTCTGATATTGAAGACCAAAGTTCACGCATTCCTCGGCTTAATCATCGCAGCGGTTGTTATCGGTCTCGTCGGCGGTATGCCTGCCTCCGACGTCCCCAAATCCATTATTAACGGCTTCGGCGGCACCCTCGGCAGTATCGGTATCATCATCGGCTTCGGCGTCATGATGGGACAGATCTTCGACAAGACCGGCGCTGCCGAGCGTATGGCACTGACCTTTATCAAACTGTTCGGCAAGAAACGCGAGCATTGGGCGATGGCGCTGACCGGCTTCATCGTCTCCATCCCGATTTTCTGCGACTCCGGCTTTGTCATCGTCAGCCCCATCGCAAAGGCGATCTCCAAAAAGACCCGCCGCTCCATCATTTCCATTGCCGGTCCTTTGGCTGCCGGTCTGGTCATCACGCACTCTTTGGTTCCCCCCACACCCGGTCCTTTGGGCGTTGCGGGCACCTTCGGTGTTGACGTCGGCAAGTTCATCCTTTGGGGCATCGTGATTGCCCTTCCGATGACGATCATTGCCACCCTCTACTGCCAGTGGCTCGGCAAGCGCATCTATCAGCTTCCCGCCGACAATGAAGAAGGCTGGGAGCGCCCCGCAAAGATCGAAGAGGTCAACGACATCGACGTCCTCAAGCCGTCCCGTCCCCTGCCCTCTGCCTTTGAGAGCTTCCTGCCCCTGCTGTTCCCCATTGTTCTGATCCTTCTGAACAATATCTTCTCCGCAGCGGGTATCGCCGAGACCGGCTTCGGCAAGGTCATCACCTTCCTCGGCACCCCGATCATTGCAGTCGGCATCGGACTTCTGCTTGCGATCTTTGTTCTCGGACGTAAGCTCGACCGCAAGACCGTCCTTGCAGAGATGGACTCCGGCATCAAGTCCGCAGGCATCATCATCCTCGTCACCGGCGGCGGTGGCGCACTGGGTCAGATCCTGAAGGACAGCGGCACCGGCAACTATGTCGCCGAGCTGCTCGCGGGCACGCCCATTCCCATCATCATTCTTCCGTTCATCATTGCAACGCTCGTGCGTTTCATTCAGGGCTCCGGCACCGTTGCCATGGTCACTGCGGCAGGTATCTGCGCCCCCATCCTGCAGGCTGCCGGCGCGAACATGATGCTCGGCGCATTCGCGGCTTGCATCGGTTCCCTGTTCTTCAGCTACTTCAACGACAGCTATTTCTGGGTCGTCAACAACCTGATGGGCTTTAAGGAGACCAAGGAGCAGATTCGCAACTGGTCCGTCACCTCAACGATAGCTTGGGCAGTCGGCTTCATCGAATTGCTGATCCTAAGTATTTTCCTGCATTGATCACTTTTCCGCACCGCTGCGGACTGTCCGCGTTGTCCGCAGCGGTGCATCCCTTCCAATATGCCCCGATCGCTATAAGGTAAGTCATCCCCCGTCCGACGGTCTTGTCGGACGGGGGACAGTTGCTTTCATGCGTAAAAATCCGATTCACGGCACTTTATTATTAAACCTTTTCAAGCAAGTCTGATCTGCTTCAGAGAAGCGTCTCGGAGAGGACGGCATCCGCTTGTTCGCAAGGCGTATCGCCCGCTTGACCCGATTGTTTCCGGTTGCGCATTTTGCGGATTTCCCGCAGAACGAAGCGTATCAGGAGGCATAGAAGCGACACGCCGATCACGATGCAGAGCACCGCGAGGAGGCAAAGCTGCCGCTGTGTCTGTTGGGCGGAGAACTCCCACGGGGGCGTGTTTACCGCTTCCTGCTGCAACCCAAAAAAGAAGCTGACCGCTGCGGTCCAAAGCGCTGCGATTCGAAAGCGGTCGGTGCAGTCGGTGATTACTGCCGTACCCAGCGCGGCTTGAACCGTTTGCTCCGCGAAGCCGGTATAGTATTCCGGCAAAATGAGCTCATAAAAGGTGACGGGCTGCACGGCGGTGATTTTTGTATAGATTCGAGCCGTGCCGCCGAAGGCCCGCGCATTGACAGACCCTTGCGGCTCCGCTATGACTGCCAAAACCCGACTGATTTCCTCTCCCACGGTAATATACTCGCCGATACACTGATTGGAGCCGAAAAGCTGCCACGCCGCCTCTTCGTTTAAGATTGCCACATCGTCTTCAGATTGAAAGGAAGCAGCCGCGCCGTTTGCCGCGTCAAAGGAATGTAACCGGAAAAAATCCGAGGAGACGCGATACACTTCCACCTGCGTTCTCCGCTTCGCAAAGGAGGCCTCGGAATCCTCCCAGCTTCCGTAAGCGCAGAGAATGTCGTCCTCAAGCTCGGCCTGCAAACGGCGCGACGTGTCGGCGGCTCCCTCTGCGGTGGAGGCGTTTGGAAGAAACGCCGCGATTTGCCGGAAGGGCGTTGTGCTTTCGCCTTGCCAGCGTTCGGCTTCCTTTTGCAGCGATTGATGACCGACCAGCGCCTGCATATACAGCAGCATTGCCGCCAAAATCACCAGCAAAGCTGCGGGAATGCACCACTTTCTCATTGTGCCTCACTCCCGAACCGCACCGCCATGCCCGAAGAAAGCGGCTTGCTGGACAAAACGACCACATACTCCCCGGCGTTCAAGCCATCGACGGCGGAATAGCGGTCGTCGCTGCGCACAACAGTGACATCTACCCGCTGAACGTAGCTCCGCGAACCGAGGGCAGTCGCTTTCGTCGTGACCGTAAAAACAAACACGCCGCGCGAGTCCTCGAAGAGTGCTTCATTCGGAACCACCGCGTCATGCAGTGATTTTTGCAGCGAAATCGCCACGCTCAATGCCTGTCCTGCGGCGGCATCCTCCCCCTCCACGGAAAACACCAGCGTTTTACTGTTTAGGGGGTCTGCCTCGTCCGGCAGGATTTGGGAAAGCTGCACGGAAATATCGCCGACGCGCTGATTCGTGACTGCCGCCTCGGTGCCGACCGTCAATAACGGCGCCTTTTCGATCGGGACGGAAAATTGCAGGCGATAGCTGCCGTTGCCGCCGTGCACGGTCGCTAATACGGCGCCCGTCTGAAATTCCGCCTCCGCCGACAGGCTGAAAACGACGCCGTCCTCCGACGCGCGAATTTCTTGTTTGCCGAGAAGAGCTTCTTTTTCGGCAATTTCCTTCTTTAGGTCGTTAATTTCTTCCTTTTGCCGATTTAACTGTAAGGATGTAATTTCGTTGCCGATCTCGGACGCCCGCTGCTGCTCGTAGAAGGATTCCAATGCGCTTCTTGCGGAGAGCACCTGATTTTTGCATTGTACTGATTCTGTACAGCCGACATACTCCGCTTCCAAAGCAAGGAGTTTACTGTTGATTTGATCGACCGATGCCTGTGCAGCGTCAACGGCGGGCTGATAGGCTCGCTGCCGCTCCTGCAAGGCGGTTTGCGCGGCATAGTGCGAATTTTGGCAGACATTTACTTCGGCACTTGCTTTTTCCAGCTCTGCAGATGCCGCCTCCCAAAGGCTACGGTTCGTTTCTTTGGGGTCCGCCTCAAAGAGACTGTGATAATAGCTTTCATTTGCCTGCGCATTTTGCTGCCAGCTTTGCGCATCGGATAACGCGACCTGTGCCTCGGTGAACGTCGCACGGTATGCTTCCACGGCATTGTCATAGGCGTTCTGCGCGGCGGTCAGGGCCTCGTTCGCCGTGGCAGCCTCTTTGTCGAGCGCGGCGCGTTTTTCGCCGTATTCCTCGCAGCGGCGCAGTGCCGTCTGTGCCGCCGACAGGGAATTCTGGAGCTGCTGGAGCTGTAACGCCTCTGCTGAACCGCGCTGGACGGAAGCGCTGAGAAGCGCCTGCTCATAGGCGGCCTCTAAGTTATCTAACTGGTCCGTCAAAATCTTTAGGGAGCCGTCGTCCTCGTACTCGACGGTCATAAGCCGCTGCCCAGCGGTGACTTTTTCGCCCTCAGCCACGTCAACCGAGATCAGCTTTCCGCTGAATTCGGCGAGGATGTTTTCCGGCGAGGCTGCCTGTGTTACGCCGTTTCCGGTCACGACCGGCACGATCGTTCCGGAGGTGACGCTTTTGACCGAAACCTCCGGCAGCGACCAGTTACGCAGCGTATTGGAGAAGAACGTGATCAATAGCAGCACGACAAAAAATGCGATCGCCGCAATTTTTACCCACTTTCTCTTTTGCATTATTTTACGCCTCCTGTTGTAAGTCCGTCCTCCAAATGCTGCTCGCCGCCCAAAAACAGCAGCAAACACGGAATCAAATAGACAACGGCAGATGCAAACGCGACGCCCGTGTCGGTCTGGTTGATTTGATAGATCGTTACGGAGAGGGGCCACAGGTCCGTACTTTCTAACAGGACGAGCGGCATCTCCACCATATTCCAGTAATCAAAGAAGATCAACATCCCAACGGAAACGAGCGCGGATTTACACTGGGGCAGATAAATTCGGGTGAAAATCACCCATTCCCCCGCGCCGTCCAGCCGCGCCGCCTCCGCATAGCAGCTCGGAATACGGCGCATACTCCGTTCCAGCAAAAATACGCCGAAGGAGGAAAAAATACCGGGGAGCAGAATCGCCCACATACTGTCATAAATTCCCAGCCATTTGCAGACTAGATAGTTCGGTACTAACGTGACTTGCAGGGGCAATAGGGCCAGAAGAATGTAGCCGAAGGTGATTACCCGACGGGAGCGGCTGAGCGATTGCGAGAGCCAAAATGCCGCCATTGCCGAAACTGCGGTTTGCAGGAGCGTGATCGGGACGGCATAGAACAGGGAATTCCAAAACTGCTTCAAATACTCCGGACTATTGAAAAGAAACGTGTTATATTGCTCCAAGCTGACCATATCCGGAATGAATTTCAAAACGACCTGCTCGTTGATGTAAGCGTCCGTGCTGCTGCCGATGGCTGCCGCATAGCTGCGATCGATCTCGTCTGCGGACATAAAGGAATTGGAGATCATCAGAACAATGGGGAGCGCAAACAGCAGAGCGAAGATCACAAGCGTGACCCACGAATAGTCCCTTCTGCGTCGCTTTCTTTTATTCATTTTCCAAATCCTTTCCCAAGCGTTGCTCTGCGCGCAGAAGCGCAGTGATAAAGAGCCCCGTCACCGCCGTCAAAAGAATTGCGGCGCTGCACAGCTTCGGGTAATCCAGCGAACGGAAGGTATTGTTCATGAAATGCTGCAGCAAATACAGCGTGTCAAAGGGGTACGCGCCGGTCAGCAGATAAACCTCGCGGAAAATTTTTACCGCCGCCATATAGCTCATGAGCGAAACAAAGAAGACGGACGGCGCAAGGAACCGTATTTTGATATAGAAAAAGCATCGGAACGGTCCCGCGCCGTCCAGCCGTGCCATGTCCAAATAGTTCCGCGGGATCGACGCAAGCGCCGCGGTGAGGAGGATGGTGTGGTAGCCAATGTTTTTCCACAGGCAAAGCGTGATCGTTACGATTTGGCTGAAGGAGGAGTGAAACCAGTCCACATTCAGGTTGAGCAGTGCGTTCAGCGTTCCGTTTTGGTGAAAGAGCACCTGCCACACCAGTACGACCGACGCGGTCGGGACAAAGAACGGGCTTAAAAACGCTGCCCGCAGCGAGCTTCTTGCGGAAATGGAGCGCTCAAGAATCAGTGCCAGCCCCAGCGGAAGCAGAACGCCGAGCGGCACGGTGATGAGCATTTGGAGCGCCGTATTCTTTGCGGCAAGGAGAAACGCGGAGTTTCGGAACAGCTTCAAGTAGTTCTGAAGTCCGACAAAGCTGCCGCCGACTGCCCTTGACTGAACGCTGTAATATAAAATCACGCCGAACGGCAGCACATAGAACAGCAGAACACCGGTCAGGCTCGGCAGCAGAAACGCGATCGAGCTGTGCCTGTGATGCAGCCCCCTCCGAAGTCGGTCCCTCATCATCCCTGCTCTGCGAGATAGATCGTTACTCGGCTTTGGATACGCTCCGCCGCCTGCTGTGCGGTGCAGTCACCGTTGAAAAATACCAATGCCTCCTCCATAACAATGATGCCGACCTCGTCCGTGGTATTCGATGTCATAAAATGGTCGCTCTGCTCTACTATATTTTGAAATGCGTTGCAGGCATCAACGAAGCCCTGCTGCGTCGCTGCGCTATAGCTGTCAGGGTTTTCGTTGAGCTTCTTTTCCGAAGCAGCAATGTAGTACTGCATGATCTCGTCAAACCAATCACGAAGGATCGGGAAGCCATCAACAGTGTCATAACCCATTCCCATATTGGAAGGTACACCCGTCTTGCCGTCGGTCGGTGCGAATTCCCAACTGTCCTTGGAGAACATGAAGCTCAAAAAGGCTGCGCAGCCCTCCGCATTTTCGGTGGTTTGGACGGCGGCAAGAAAGCGGGAGGGGGAAAGGCAATAGCCGAGCTTCTGCTGCGTCGGAAGCGGGATACAGGTCAGCGCCGAACGTCCCTTGAGTTCATTGGCAACACAAAGGTCTTGATACGTTGCCGGATTCGTAAGGAAGTAACCGATCCTCGTATTTTGCGATTCCGGATGATTTGCCGCGGCTTCTTCGTGCGTCATGACAAACCGATCGGCAAACGTGAGCACCGACAGAAACTCCTCCGAATCAAAGGAAGCCGTTCCCGTGGTATAATCCACCCAAGAGACACCGCTTTCATAAAGAATATTGCTTAAGGTTTGTGTCTTGGTCTCCTTCAGGAAGATGTCCGGCTCTGCTTCCGCTGCACGCTGTGCAAACGCGGCGAAATCGTCCGGCGCGGTCTGATTTGCAAAATCGGACGCGGGGCAGAACGTAACGACCGGAAATACATACTGCGGCAGGAAGCTGCATACGCCGTTGCAGCGCGACATTTCCACGATGTTCGGAAGCGCCTGCTGAAGAATGTCCGGTGTCAGCTCCTCCAACGACAGCAGCAGGTCCTTTTCCGCATAATTGCGTATCACGCCGTACGACTCCACGGCGATCAGGTCGATTTCGCCGTTGACCAGACCTAAATTCAATGCGCTCTGGTCCGCGTACTGCTTCACGCTGACAGAAAGCGCGGGATGGCTCCGGTTAAACTTTGTGATCGAAGCACTCAGCATCGCAGCCGTGACCTCCGAGCAGCCGATGGTAAGGACTTGACCCTGTGTTACGGTCGGATAAAACGGCGTCAGTGCCGATTGGGAAAGCGAGAGAAAGCCCCCGTCGCCATACGGGACCATCCGAATCTGAACGGAGAGGTCTACCCCAAGCTCCGAGGGGACACACAGCTTGTCGGAGGGGGTGTCGAGGTCGGCAAGGTAACCGTCCGTCAAAATGTAAGTTGCCGTTTCGGTCGTGCAGCTTCCTTGTATCAATGAGGGGAATTCGGTGCCGTCGGTGGCGGAAATGCTGACGGTATCCTGCGATATGGGGACAAGGCGGACCTGCACGCGCTGTGCCGTGTCCGTGCCGGAGGCCTCCCGCGAAACGAGCTGCACCTGAAGCTGTCCGTCCACAGAAATCAGACCCGCCGCGCTCCATGCGGTGCCGTCGAGCGGAAGGTTGACCGACTGACCGTCAATATAGAGCTGGTTATCCACGCAGAGGAAAAACGTACCGTTGCACACCGCAAAATCTACGCTGTTGTGATATGCCCTCGGCGCGATCCGCGTTTCCGCATACAGCGTGCCGTCGCAAAAAACAGCCAAAGAATGGTCCTCGTCATTGCGCTCGTTTATGCCGAGCACATAAGTGTGCCCGTCCTCTACGGCAAGCGCTTGCGGGAAGTCCACGGCAAGGGGTTCCCGCGCGGTTTCCTGCAGGTCTTTGTCTAAGCGGATGCAGACAGCCTGTTCGCCGTCGCACAGCAGAGTATACCCCGTGTCGGTTTTCGCAATATCCACAAACGTCAGGCTATCAAAATCAACGTTGTCGATCTCCGTGAGGGCTTCGGACGGCGCGGAAGCCTCCGTGGGAGCATTGGGACCGCAGCCTGTCAATAACAGGCACATTACAAGAGCTGCGATGGCGATGTTCTTTAATTTCATAAGGATCTCCTTTTCTTGTCGCAACGGATACAGATGGTAAACACTCTCACCGGCAGTACGCTATCTTACGCTCATCGGCATCCCCCTTCGGAGATGTCAAGAGCAATCGCTTTGGTGCAAATACATTCTTTCTTTGTATTTTTTGTAGTGTGTTTGCCGATCTCCGTTCGGACGCAGCCGCGATCGGCTTACGGCTGTCGCTTCGCGGTATTGCGGCGGTACGGTACCGGTTACCGACGCAATCGTCCGGTATAACAAACGCTGATCAGACGTTCGCTATCAAGAATGTATTCCACACGCAGGGGGGCTGTTTTCGACTATGCCGGAGAAGTAACGGTATTGGTGGTTCTTGATGTGCTGTCAAAGCCGTTTGCATCTTTGACCGTAAAATACACAATAGCGTAATATGATGTATTGGGTGCGCAATCGAAAGTATAAGTACCTGTAGCCGCGCTGCCCGAAGTTTTGATAAGTCCGTTGGATGCAGTGCCATAGACCGAACGGACATATGTACCATCCGCCTTATAAATGGCAATTTGGCTGACACCGATTCGCGTCAAATTTGTTTTTCCGGACCTAACAGAATAGGATACGGTAATTTGCCCCGCTCCGCTTCCTTTGGTCAATGAACAACTCGCGTGAGAGATATAAGCGCTGCTTTGGATTTCAACTGCTGATGCTGGAGTAAATAGTCCAAAAATCAGAGCGCCGATAATAAGCATGCTGACAAGAACTCGTGTTTTCATAATTATCCCTCCGGTATCGATTCAAGAATATACGTTACAACTTCCTTTGATGGGGCGCTGACAAAAATACAGTACTGAGCATCGCTCCATACAGCAGACCAGCTTCCCGCATTTGCGAACACATAGAACTCCCTGCCGTTGTGTACGAAGGATTCCGGGTCACCCGCATCTTTCGGGAAGAAGCCGCCCTCAAGTGCTGACGCATCATAATACTCAATGAAATCAAGAAGCACGCGCTCATCTGCTTCATTTCCATAGCTTGTAGCGACCGTCTGGAAAGCCGGAGTTTTGTCGTGTTGAAGCTCGTCCAACTGATACCCCTCGGGCAGCTCAGACGGCGCAAGCTGCGGCGGCATCCCGAAGTCGGAGAGCGCCTGCTGCAAGGTGTTTTGCGGCGTGAAGTCCGCACGGTTATATTCTGAAACCATTTTTGCTGTTCCCTCAAAGCTGAAAAAGTCATCCGTCCAGCGCCCCAACGCATCGAATACCTTCAGTCCCGCCGCCTGCGCCACGGTCAACAGCGCAAACAGGATGCCGATGCTTGCCGCGACAAGTCCGACATACCGCAGCGGACGGCGATTTTTCGTCGGTCGTTCGCCGATTGTCTCCATTTCCGGAAGCTCGGAAGGATAGAGCCGTTCTCCTACGCCCTCCGGCGTATTGTAGCAGGTCTGAAACTCCTCCCACGCCTGTTCCGCATCCGGCAGGTCGATTGGGTCACGTTCGTTCAGAAGCCGCAGCATTGCTTCTGTTGTTTCCTCGCTGAGCTTTTCATCGGAGCACAGGATCCGCTCCAATTCTTCGTTTGACAGCAAGGAGAGCGATATTTGCTGATGATCTGTATAGGATCGTTTCATTTCCTAATTCCCCTTTCACTTATATTATCTGTTTTGGCAGGCAATTTGTGACAAAAAAATAAATTATTTTTTCTCATCACGAAATTCCGCCCGCAGCCGCTCCCGAATGCGCTGGATGCGCTTGCGGCAATTCCAAACGGTGAGTCCGTTATGCTCGGCGATTTGTATGTACGAAGCGCCGGTCAGAAATTCCCGAAACAGGCGGTAATCCTCCGGCGACAGGACCTCCGGTAGCGAAAGCAGCAGCAAATGCGCCTCACTGCCCGGCTGTATGCCCGATACGTTTGGCAGCCGCTGCAGCTCTTCCTCCGACAGCGCAGCCTCTCGCTGCGTTCGGCGACTGAGGTCCTTTTTGCAATCGCTTATCTTATTTTTCAAAACCGCGATCAGCCAACCGGTCGGGTTCTCATGCCGCATCAGCTTCCCGACCTGCGGGATGGCGTCATGCAATGTATCCTGTATCAGCTCCTGCACGATCTGCGGATCGCGGAATGAGAGAGACACCTGCCGGTAAAGGACTGAATAAGCTTCCTGCATCAGTTGCTTCAAAAATGCAGTCTCTTTTGCGTTCATTTTTCAACTACCACCTAAGAAATATCTATATTATTGTCGTGGGCGCACGGGTCGTATCGTGTATACGCTGCCACACAATCGCTTGCCATTCCTTGGTCCGCACAGTCAACATACATACACGATAAGTATAATTATATATTTTATCACTAAAGTGGTATTTTCGCAAGTGTTCGCTTTGGTAAGCAAGGAAAAACTCTGACAGAACATAGCGCCGGGCTTCAGACAGGCATTGAACCTGAAAGAACCAACCTTGGAATGGGGACATCATAGCATCGGATTGTATCGTGTTTGGCGCAGGGATGTATCAGAATTACATCACCGCAAGCCTTCGACCTCGGCATTGTCCGGAAAAACTCCGCTAACAAGCCATTCGACATTTGCGGCAGAGTCGGGTCGCCCCGTTTCTTTTCAAAACGATTGCCTCCGAGGGCAACAAAAATCGGCAGATAGTGCGTATGACTATCTGCCGTCCTTGTTCTGTATTCCGTTTATCGTCGATTGCAACTATTCTTCTCCGGTCAAGCCAAAAAACAGCAGCCTCTCGGCTGCCGGAAAGGTGGATTTGCGTTCCATACAGACGGATTCGTGCCCTCGAAAAGGATTCTTGTGAAATATTTTGCTGACGCAAAATGTGAATTAAGTGCTGTCGCGCTTGTGAAATTTTCCGCTCACGCGGAGAGTTAAATGAAATCCACCCACCGCCGTAAGCGTATTTCACACCGCGAAGCGGTATTTCACCCATCCGCAAAGGTGGATTTCACTAAAAAACGCACTTGCTAAAGCAAGTGCGTTTTTCTGGTGGGGGAAGGTGGATTCGAACCACCGAAAGCACTGCTAACAGATTTACAGTCTGCCCCCTTTGGCCACTCGGGAATTCCCCCATATGCAGTTCACTGTCTGAGTGCACTGTGGAGCCGGTAGACGGACTCGAACCCCCGACCTGCTGATTACAAATCAGCTGCTCTACCGGCTGAGCTATACC
>OLSB01001322.1_pt1 | contig 24403 bp, 27 predicted proteins | sample 1672071 | NCBI WGS metagenome assembly OLSB01 (sample SAMEA3136642, study PRJEB25190) | human gut metagenome | biome: human gut; feature: human-associated habitat; material: faeces | place: Austria | collected 2013 | reverse complement strand
CTTTTCGTGCTTTAGCCTAAGAAAAGAAAATGTCCAACCGACAGCAAGATAGAGTGGATTATAATATTAATTAGTCTGAACTGTAACTTTATATAAACATTTTTATTTTACAAATATTGTCTTTTTAGTTATTTTATGATATATTTAATAAATACTTTTATTGGAGGTCTATATTATGGATATTAAACAATTATTTTTAGAGACAGATAAATATATTGACAAAGAAATTACAATTGAAGGATTTGTTAAAACAGTTAGAGATTCCAAAACTTTTGGTTTTATTGAATTAAATGATGGAAGCTTTCTAAAAAATGTTCAAGTTGTTTTTGATGATTCTTTAGAAAACTTTACTGATATTGCCAAATTGCCTTTAAGCTCAACCATTTCAGTAACAGGCATTGTTGTAAAAACTGAAGCTGCAAAACAACCTTTTGAAATTAAAGCTACTAAAATTGAAATAGAATTTCTTTCTGATTTAGATTACCCTTTGCAAAAGAAAAGACATTCTTTTGAATATTTAAGAACAATTTCTCATCTTCGTCCAAGAACTAATACTTTTAATGCAGTATTTAGAGTTCGTTCAGTTTTATCATATGCAATACATAAATTTTTCCAAGAAAGAGGATTTGTTTATGTACATACACCAATTATTACTTCTAGCGATTGCGAAGGTGCTGGAGAAATGTTTAATGTTAGTACATTAGATGTAAATAATTTACCTCGAACAGAAGACGGAAAAGTAGATTATTCACAAGACTTTTTTGGGAAACCTGCTCATCTTACAGTAAGTGGTCAATTAAATGGTGAAACTTTTGCTTTAGCATTTAAGAAGATATATACTTTTGGTCCAACATTTAGATCTGAAAATTCAAATACTGTAAAACACGCTTCAGAATTTTGGATGATTGAGCCTGAAATCTGTTTTGCAGATATTAATGATGATATGGCACTTGCAGAAGATATGATTAAATATATTATTAAATATGTATTAGATAACTGCCCTGAAGAAATGGAATTCTTTAATAACTTTATAGATAAGAACTTATTAGATAAATTAAATCATGTTTTAAATTCTGATTTTGCCAGAATAACTTACACAGATGCAATAAAAGAATTAGAGAAGAATAATGATAACTTTGACTTTCCTGTCCATTGGGGGTCAGATCTCCAAACAGAACATGAAAGATATCTTTGTGAAGTTCTATTTAAAAAACCAGTTTTTGTTATCGACTACCCATCAGAAATAAAAGCTTTCTATATGAAGCAAAATCCAGATGGCAAAACTGTTGCTGCAATGGACTTACTAGCACCAGGTATTGGAGAAATAATTGGTGGTAGTCAAAGAGAAGATAATTTAGATTTATTAAAACAAAAAATAAAAAATTTAGGAATGAATGAAAAAGATTATTGGTGGTACTTAGACTTAAGGAAATACGGTAGTGTACGCCATGCCGGATTTGGTTTAGGTTTTGAAAGAATGATGATGTATTTAACAGGTATGCAAAATATTCGTGATGTTATACCATTTGCAAGAACACCAAAAAATTGTGATTTTTAAGATATACAATAAAAGAATATCATAGATAGCAATATTTGTAGTGTTTGTAATTCTAATCTTCTTCATTCTTATAGAGTAGAAAAAGAAGGTTTTAAATTAGATTCTGCAATTATAAGTTTAAAAAAATAGTTTATTTAATAATAAACTATTTTTTTAAATTTTGATTTTATATAATTTTCTAATTTAGTCATAAATTCTTTGTCCTTTATTTCTTTATTTGCAACCATTTCTAAACCTTTTTCCCAGCTTGCAGTTAGTTTTGGGTTAAGCATATCTGGCATAGAGGAATTTACAACATCAAATATAATTTCTCCTTTTTTCGTTGGGGTAATTATTTGTGTCTTCGCATTTATGTCTATATAGTGTATCTTTTCTAACTTTTTAATTATTTCTGCTCTCGTAGCACTTGTTCCAATGCCTACACCTTTTATTTGCTCTCTTAAAGCTTCATCTTCTATCAATTTTCCGGCATTTTCCATTGCTAGAATAATTGAACCTGAGTTATATCTTGTAGGTGGGACAGTTTCTGCCTCTTTTATTATTATCTCTTTTGGAGTTATAATCTGTCCTTTTTTCAAAGTTTTTAAAATCTCTTTGGCAGGTTCTGCTGAATCTTCTTGTTTTAACACCTCTAAATACCCTTTGTTTAAGCAAATTTTTTCATTTGCAGTAAAGGTTTCTTCATCTATTTTTAAAGTAACTGCCACCTTGCTAAATTCTGCTGGTGGAAAAAATATTGCTAAAAATCTTTTTACAATGAGTTTATATATATTTTTTTGTAAATCTGGCAATTTATCAAGGTTTTCTAGTCCTTGTCCTGTTGGAATAATTGCATAGTGGTCTGTTATTTTGCTATCATTTACATATTTGGTTTTTATAAGATTTGTAGAATATTTTTCTGCAATCATTTTTGAAATATAACCTTGTATCTCTACATCTTTATAGTTTTTAGATAATCCATTTAAATTTTTACTAATTTCTTTGGCAACTGCAGTAGATAGCACTCTTGCATCTGTTCTTGGATATGTTACTAACTTCTTTTCATATAAACTTTGTATTATCTCTAATGTCTCATCTGGCTTTATTTTAAACCTTTTTGTACATTCATTTTGTATTTCTGCTAGATTAAATAAAAGAGGTGCATTTTCTTTTTGTTTTGTCTTTTTTACTTCTTCTACAGTTGCATCTTTTTCTTTTAAATAAGCTATTACTTCTTCTGCCTTTTCTTTATTTTTAAAACCTACATCATTATATAAATCTATATCACTATATAATTTAGATATGCTATTTCTCTTCCACTCTGCGGTAAACTCATCAAAGTCAGCACTAATTTTGTAATATTTGTTTTTTACAAAATCTCTAATTTCTCGTTCTCTTGAAACTATCATCCCTAAAACGCAAGTCATAACTCGCCCTATTGAAATTGAAGCTTTGTCCTCATTTATCATACTGGCTACTCTTTTCCCATACGTGATAGTAAGCAATCTTGAAAAATTTATTCCAATAAGATAATCTTCTTTTGCCCTTAAATAGGCAGCATCAGATAAGCTATCATATTCTGATAAATCTTTTGCTTCTTTTATCCCTCTTAAGATTTCTTCTTCAGTTTGTGAATCTATCCATACTCTTTTTTTGATTTTTCCGTCTACTCCAATCATTTGGTCAACTAATCTATATATATATTCTCCCTCTCGCCCAGAGTCAGTACTTACATAAATAGTATCTACATCTTGGCGTGTAAGCAATTCCTTTATTATATTAAATTGGTTCTGCACATTAGGAATAACCTCATATTTAAAATCTTTAGGTATAAATGGCAGTGTATCTAGTCTCCAGAACTTTAATTTTTTATCATACACCTCTGGGTAAGACATCGTTACTAAATGACCTACACACCATGTAATAATCCATTCGGAATTTTCTAAATATCCATTTTTTCTATTTGTTTCTATTTTTAGAGCCTTGGCAAATTGCATTGCCACTGAGGGTTTTTCTGTTATTAATAATTTCTTTGGCATATTATATAAAAATCCTTTTACTATTCCTTAACATCTATTTTTATATGAACATCTTTTAATTGTTTTTCAGTTACTGTTCCTGGTGCTCCCATAAGCAAGTCTTGTGCCTTGCTATTCATTGGGAAGGCTATTACTTCACGAATATTTACTTCATTTGCAATAAGCATTATTATTCTATCAATACCAGGTGCTATTCCTGCGTGTGGTGGTGCTCCATAATGAAATGCGTTAAACATTGCTGGAAATTTTTCTTCAATGTGTTTTTTTGAATATCCTGCTATTTCAAATGCTTTTATCATTATTTCTGGGTCGTGGTTTCTTACTGCTCCAGAAGATAACTCAATTCCATTACATACTAAATCATATTGATATGCAAGTATATCTAATGGTTCTTTTTCTTCTAAGGCTTTTAAACCACCTTGCGGCATTGAAAATGGATTATGGCTAAATGCAATATTTCCATCATCATCTAATTCATACATTGGAAAATCTATGACCCAACAGAATTTATAGCTATCCTTTTCTAATAAATCTAATCTTACTGCAAGTTCTGTTCTAATTTGTCCTGCAAGTTTTTCTACAACACCCTTCTCATCTGATACAAAGAATATGCTGTCTCCTTCTTTTGCTCCAAGTTCTTTTAATAAATTATCTTTAGAAACATCATCAATAAATTTTGCAATTGAACCTTGAAGAACATTTCCTTCATTTACTTTTACCCAAGATAATCCTTTTGCTTTACAATCCTCTATTGCAAAAGTTACCATTCCATCATAGAATTTTCTTGATAGATTTTCTTGCTTTGGTAATACTATTGCTCTTACAATTTTACCTTTAAATGCGTTAAATTCAATAGTTTCGAATATTTTGCTTACATCTTGTATTATTAATGGATTTCTTAAATCTGGTTTATCACTACCATATTTTAGCATTGAGTCTCTATATGTAATTCTTTCAAATGGAAATTTTGAAACATTTGAAGCTGTGAATTTTTTAAAGGTATTATATATTACTTCTTCAATTACATTAAATACATCTTCTTGTGTTGCAAAAGCCATTTCCATATCTAATTGATAGAATTCTCCTGGTGCTCTATCTGCTCTTGCATCTTCATCTCTAAAGCATGGTGCTATTTGGAAATATTTATCAATTCCAGAAACCATAAGTAGTTGCTTAAATTGTTGTGGTGCTTGTGGAAGTGCATAAAATTTACCTGGATGTACTCTACTTGGGACTAAGTAGTCTCTTGCTCCTTCTGGTGAAGAGCTTGTTAAAATTGGGGTTTGAACCTCTGTAAAGTCCTTTTCTATCATTTGGTTTCTTATAAACTGTATTACTTTTGCTCTTAATAAAATATTTTCTTTTACTTTATCATTTCTTAAATCTAAGAATCTATATTGCAATCTTAAATCTTCTCTTACTTCTTTATCATCATTAATTTCAAAAGGAAGCGGTTTTAATCTTTTTCCTAATACTACATAGTTTTCTATTGCTATTTCAATATCTCCTGTTGGAATATTTTTGTTTTTAGATTCTCTTTCTCTCACTATTCCTTCTATACTTACAGTAGACTCTACTGGTATTTTAGAAAAATCTTCAGCTAGTGCTTCTCCTACAGTAATTACAGCTTGAGTAATTCCATATTCATCTCTAATATCTGCAAAAATCAACCCTCCTAGGTTTCTTATTGTTTGAACCCAGCCTGCTATTTTTACTTTTTTACCTATATCTTCTATCCTTAGTTCATTACATTTGTGTGTTCTGTATTCGTTCATAATTTCCTCCTTATATTTTTTCACATATAGAATCTATAATATTTTCTAAATTCTTGGCATCACTATTATCACATACTATATCTGCTGTAAATTTAGAATAATCAACCGAATTGTTATCTCTTAAATCAAAATATGCACTTGTAATATTGTCTCTTTCTAATATTCTATCTTTTCTTACTTTGTTATCTGCTACAACTAATATTTTCATATCGCATTTATTCCAATATGGACTTAATGGAAGCAAAGCCCATTCTAGTATTATACATTCTTGTTTTTCATTTAGTTTCTCTAAAATTCTTTTCTCCATATAGCTCCAAGTGATATTTTCTAATATTTTCATTTTGTCTTTGTTTGCAAATACTATTTCTCCAAGTTTTTTTCTGTCTACTTGACCATTTTTTTCTAAAATATCTTCTCCGAAATTTAAACAAAGCTCATTTATAATTTTGCTGTTTCTTATTGCTTCATGCCCTATTTTATCGATGTCAATGGTTTTGCAATTAAGTTTTGAAGATAACATATTTGAAAGAGTAGTTTTACCTACCCCTGATTTTCCTGTTATTCCAATTATTTTCATAATCTAATCCTTATTTTACCTTAAATCCTTGTTCTTCTAAAAATGCTTTCCATTCTGCTTTAGGCATATCATCTGCTCCCATATTTTCTTCATAATGCTTAGCATCTAGTTTTAAAATGACTTTATTATCTTCTTGTTCAATAGTAATTTTTTCGTTTTCGTCTTCTGTTAATGAATTAATGAAGTTTATTGCACTTACCATTTTGTCTGCTTCTTCTTTATTTTCATATTCTGTTGTCACAACTGCATTATCTATCTTGTCTTTTTTAAATATAATAACATGTTCAACACTTACTCCTTCATCTTCTTTTGTTGCAACAAGTTTATTTTCACCTTTCATAATTAGTATAACAACTAGGACAATAACTGCAAGAATCGCAAGACTAATCGCACATATTTTTAAAACTTTATTCATTTTATAACCTCCATTTTGATATCGTATTTTACACCATCTTAAATATTATTTATTATATTATTTAATCTATCATTTTGCAAGCAAAATGGCGTGTTTTTTTGAATATTTGTATCTAAATAATGATGTATATATAATTCAGTTATATTCTTAATAGAAATAGAAGATTTTAAAAATAAAGGAACAATCGTATCAAATATTATGGGAAGACTTTTCTTAGTATGTTTTATGTAACTATTTAATCTGATATGCATTGTTTCTAGATGGTCTATATTTTTTCATAATCCAACCTCCATACGAATACAATTAAACAAATATATTCATATGGAGGTTTTGCTTTTATGAGAGGAATTTCAATAGAAGAAAGGGCAGTAGCTCTAGCTCAATATATAATAGATTCAAAAGATACCGTTCGTGGTGCTGCTAAAAGATTTGGTGTTTCTAAATCCACAGTACATAAAGATGTTAGTGAAAGACTTTTACATATAAACTATGCTTTGGCCAAAGAAGTACGAAAAATATTAGATGAAAATAAAGCCGAAAGGCATATCAGAGGCGGAATGGCCACTAAAATGAAGTACAAAAACAGTTAGCTTTTAGCTAACTGTTCTGCAATACTTTCTACATCTTGTTTATATATCTTTTCTAATTCTTCAGTTCCTCCATGAGGCACAAAGCAATCATCATATCCAAAGGTTTCTACTTTTATGTTCTGTAAATTAAATTTATTTACTAATTCTATAACCGAACTTCCTAGTCCTCCTTTTAGAGTGTTATCTTCTATCGTTGCTACTCTTCCTGTTTTTTTAATTGACTTTACAATAAATTTTTCATCTAGTGGTTTTAAAAATCTTGCATTTATTACTTCTGAATTAATATTTTGCTTTTTTAAGAGTTCCGCTACTTCTACTGCTTTTCCAACTGTTTTTCCTATACCTATTATGGTAATGTCTTTCCCTTGTCTTATTAATTCTGCTTTTCCTAATTTTATAGATAGCTTTCTTGTAAATTTATGATTTTCTCCCCCTCTTGGATATCTAATTAATATTGGTCCATTAAAATTTACAGCAAATTCTAACATGTTTTTTAATTCTTCAAAATCTTTTGGTGCCATTACTGTAAGGTTTGGTATTGATGATAGAAATGACAAATCAAATATTCCATGATGAGTTTCCCCATCATTTCCAACTATTCCTGCTCTATCTATACAAATTACTACAGGTAATTTTTGAAGTGCAATGTCATGAACTAATTGATCATACCCTCTTTGTAAAAATGACGAATATATTGCAAGCACTGGCTTTAAACCTTCTTTTGCCATTCCGGCAATCATACCTATTGCATGTTGTTCTGCAATACAAACATCAAAAAATCTATCTGGGAATTTTTCTGAAAAACTCTTTAAGCCCGTTCCATCTTTCATAGCAGCTGTTACTGCTACAATTTTCTCATTTTTTTCAGCAAGTTCTACTAATTTTTCGCCAAATACTTTAGAATAATCTTTTCCACTTTTTTTTATCTTTTCTCCTGTTTTTAAATCAAAGCTCGATACTCCGTGGAAATTTTCTGGGGTTTCTTCTGCAAATTTATAACCCTTCCCCTTTTTTGTTATTACATGCACAAGTACAGGTCCACTAATCTTTTTACTAGTTTCTAATATACTTTCCAATTTATCTATATTATGCCCATCTACAGGTCCTAAATATGTAAAACCAATATCTTCAAAAAACATATTCGGTAGTAATATTTGCTTAATTGCATCCTTTATTTTTTGCACTATTTTTACTGTTGGGTTCCCAATTACAGGAACTTGTAGCATAAATTTTTTAACACCTTCATTTGATTTTGAATAAAATTTTCTACCTCTTAATTTGCTTAAAAATAAAGGAATACCTCCAACATTCTTTGAAATACTCATTTCATTATCATTCAAAATAACTATTATGTTTGTTTTACTGCTTCCTGCATCATTTAGCGCCTCTAGTGCCATTCCACCAGTCATAGAGCCATCGCCTATTACAGCAATGACTTTTGTTTGATCATCTCCCATAAGCTTTTTTGCTCTTGCCATTCCTGTTGCAACTGAAATAGATGTACTGCTATGTCCTGTATTAAAAGTATCATACTCTGATTCACATACTTTAGGAAATCCTGCAATTCCATTTAATTTTCTTAATGTACTAAATTGTTCTTTTCTTCCTGTTAAAATTTTGTGTGTATAACATTGATGACCAACATCCCATATTATTTTGTCATCTGGCGTATTAAAAACAGAATGAAGAGCTATCGTAAGCTCTACTACTCCTAGGTTAGATGCTAGGTGTCCCCCATTTTTAGAAACAACTTCTAATATTTCTTTTCTTATTTCTTCTGCTAATACTTGTTTTTCACTAACATTTAACTTTTTTAAATCTTCTGGTCCATTTATTTTTTTCAATATGCTTTCCATTGTTCCCCCATTTTACTATTTTGCTACTATTTTTGCTACAATAATTGTCATATCATCTTTGGCTATTCCATAGTTTAAATCCAAGGATTCTCCGCATAATTATATTTGCAATTTTTTGTATATCTTGTGTTTCAATTTTTTCTATTAAATCTTTTAACCATAATGCTTTATTATCATACTCTTGATTTGCCTCCATAATTCCATCTGTACACATTATAATAATATCATTCTCTTTTAAATCTTTATCATATACAACTAAATCTATTTTATCTAACATACCTGCAGGTAGCGATACTGATTTTACTACTTCTACATTATTCCCTGACTTAATAAATGTTGGACAAGCTCCATTTTTTACAAATTCAATATTTCCTTTTACTAAGTCAACAATTGATATATCAATTGTTGCAAAAGTTTCTTCATTAGAATTTAAGTTTATTGCAGAATTAATAAGTCCTATAGATACATCTTTATTAAAACCTGTTGTAAGCATTTTTTTAAGCATATTAATTACTGTTGAACTGCTTTTAGCCGCTTTTTCTCCGTGAACCCATTCCATCACTTATTGCTAGCATAAATTTTCCATCATCCAGTTTTGCGAGTGCAAAGCTATCTCCTGAAACTTCACTTTTATCTTTTGTTATAGTTGCTTTTGCAATCTCTAGATTATAAATTGCATCTATATTCTCTTGCTTTTCTTTTCCTTCTGTTATATCTTCTGCTATCGAAGAAATAACCTTTGAAACTCCTCCTAATTGATTTGCAAGGACCTTCTTATTGCTTGCTTCTTTTTGTTTCCACATTAGATTTAATTTATTAATTCTATATGTTGCATTTACTGCTTTTACGATTTGCTCAATATCTTTTTCAGTTTTTGCTTTTATTTTTAAATCTTGACTATCTATACCAATAATATAATTATTGTTTTTGTTTAATACTTCAATTAATTTTTCGCTGTTTATTTCTCTTTCTTGTTCTAGAATATCATACAAATCACTTGTAATGTTCTCATCATTTGTTATGATATCTTCATATAACATATTTTCTGTAAAATCTTCTAGATTGTTTAAAAGTTCCTCCTGAAAACTTTTTTTAGCTTCTCTTAAAAACTCTTCATCTCTTTTTATTACATCTCCTGCTGCCTCATCGTAACTTCTCGCCATTTGAGATATCGTTTCAGAAACACTATTTAGCTTATTCATTGTACTTTCAGTGTTTCCTTCTAATACTCCTGCTGTAGTAGGTAGATACTTTTTCTTTCCAATTAAATCATCAATATTAATATTTATGTTGTTCGGCAATAGTAATAATCCTAATGATGCTATTAAAATCTCTCTTGCCATAATAATAGGAATTGTATTTCCGTTATATACATAAGCTAAAACGGCATTCCCTATCAAGAATCCTATAATTACTCCAATTTTGTGAAATCTATTAAGTGCACCTGAAATTAATCCTGAAATTGCATAAGCCGCAACAAGTACGGGATTCCCTTGGTTTATAATGCCAAGTACCATTCCTATAGTAATACCAGTTGTTGCCCCTATTAGCATTCCATGTTTCCAGCCCATAAATAGAATTAGCATTATACTTAAAATATTAGTTAAAGATAAACCAAAAATAGTCAATTTGCTAAAACTGCAAAATGCAATTGAAATAAAAAGGCAAGCTCCCATGACCTCTTCTACCGAAAATGCTTTATTGATTTTAAAATTTTTAATTACAATAAATGAATTTGCAAAAATTTTATAAAAGATATATGTCGTTATTGCATAAACTATGTTTGATAACAAATCATATAATAAGAAACCTTTAATAAGCATTTTTACAATTTGTACAGCAAATATAGATATTACGACAAACGCTCCAATATGTATTTTCTCATTTCTGTCTTCTTCTTCAATTGGCCTAAATATAAGAATCATAGCAATAATAATTAAAGACATTATAAAAAAGCTTAGTCCTTCGCCAAATCCAAAGCCTACAATTGTTCCTACTAATGTTGCAATAAGTATAAAGCTTGCTGGTATTTTATTGCTACAAGCTGCTGCAAAAATAGCTAGTCCAAATGGAGCAAATTTTGAATTAAAACTAACTGTTGATATCAAAAAAGATAATATATATATTACGATATCATTTATGTTCAAAAGATGCTTTAATTCTATTTTCTTATTGTTTTGTTTAATATTTTCTTCCTCTTGAATTTTATCTGTTATATTTTGAAACATATTTTATCACCTTTAACTTAAAACTTTTTTATATTCTAATACCTTGTACATAAAAATTTTGTCATATTTAGAAAGCTTATCCAAAAAAGTTTTTTACATTTTACGCCTTTTTCTTATTATATTTCATCTTTTGAACTCTTTTTTTACCTTTATTTTATATTTCTGTAAAATATTCATTTATTCTTATAATTAATTCTTTTTTTGCCTCTTCCATCGTCATACCTTCAACTTGAGCTCCTGCAAGGGTAATATGACCTCCTCCTCCGCATTTTTTCTAATATTACTTGAACATTTATATCTCCTATAGAACGCCCGCTTATACAGATTTTATCTCCTGTATTTCCTAGTACAAATGATGCTGTAATATTACTAATTGTTAAAAGCTCATCTGCCACTTTTGCACAAATAAGATTTGCATTTTTATCTATTGTATCATAGACAGATATTCCTATTGTATCATTTACAATTTCTGTATCTTGAACAACTTTAGAAATAATATTATAAGTATCTAAATCGCTTTGGAACCATTTTTTTACCTTTATCATATCAACACCGTATTTTTTAAGATATGCTGCTGCTTCAAAAGTTCTTACTCCTGTTTTAAATGTAAAATTTTTAGTATCCATCATTATTCCTGCATATAAACTTTCCGCTTCAATTGTTTCTAATTTAATTGAATTAGTTGCATATTCAATAATTTCTGTAACAAGCTCTGCTGAAGATGAAGCATAGGCTTCGTGGAAACTTAATATTACATTCTCAATAAAATCTTCAACCTTTCTATGGTGATCTACTATTACTATTTTATCTGTTAACTCTAATAATTCTGGAATCTCAACATAACCTTTTTTATGAGTATCTACTACTATTAATAAAGTGTTTTGATTCGTTTTTGAAATGGCTGTCGATTTATCAATAATAACATCTTGATACTCCTCAAACTTAGTTAATTCCTCCATAAATGTTTTCAAAGTTAAACCATAAGTATTATTTACAATATATGCTTCTTTCCCAAAGTTTTTAGCAAACCTATATAATCCTAAACTTGAACCAACAGAATCTATATCACCATTTGTATGTCCCATTATAACTACATTATCTACCTTTTGCATTAACTCTTCTAAAGCATGTGATATGGTTCTTGCTTTTACTTTTGTTCTCTTTTCAAGCTCTGGAGATTTGCCCCCAAAGAAAGTATATTTTCCATCACTTCTTACAATAACTTGGTCTCCTCCTCTTCCAAGTACTATATCCATTGCAGTATGGGCGGCTTCATATTTTTCATAATTATTTTTACCTTCATTAGAAATTGCAATACTTAAAGTTATCGGCATCTTTTCTTCTGTTTCGATTTCTTTTATCTCATCAATAATAGCAAACCTTTCTTGCTCTAGTTCTTTTAGTTTTTTCTTTGTAAAAATCAAAATATAAGTATCTCTCTCTTTTTTTACCATTATTCCGTCAATTCTGTTTGCCCATTCATATAATTTTTTCTCAACATTTGCTGTTACTTGAGATTTATTCTCCTCTGAGATTCTTTGCAGAACCTCTTCGTAGTTATCTATCATAACAATACCTATGCAATTTTCTTCATCATCATATTTCTTTTCTATATCTTTTTGATGAGTAATATCAACAAAATATATTACAGACATATATTCTTTTTGTCTTTTTCTATCTTTTTTCTTAATTCTAATATAATCACCTATTACATGGTAAGTTTTTTCGCCTATTTCAACATCTTTTTCAATCTTCATTTTCTCTTTCGTCTCTGTATCTAACTTTATATCTTTCATAGTGTCTTCGATATATGGAGCAATATCAATATTTTCAAATTCTTGTTTGAAATTAGAACTTCTCCAAATAATAGTTCCATCTGATTGTAATATTATTAAAGGGAATGGTGAATTTATAAGTGTACTTTTAGCTGCTGTATCCACGGTAAAAGTTAATTCATCAATATAACTATACAATTCGTCCTTTCTCTTTTTATATACCCAAATTGTATATAAAATAATTAGTGTATATAAAATAACAGATGGTATTATATATACTGGTTTTTCTATTGAAATTATTATAAATAACAAAGCAATTACAACTAAATAAATCTTTGTTTTCGATTCAATTGCCTCTAAAATTTTAATATTTCCATTTTTATTTTTTTGCATAAAATTTATCTCCTTAACTTATTTATTTTACCCCAAATACTTGAATTTGTCAAATTACTGTCAAAAATCTTAAGTTCCCAATGACAGTCATTTACTATTTTTTAATATGTAGTTATATTTTTCTTTTTTTAGGAAAAAATGAAAAGTATGAAAGATTTTTTAAGAAAACTGTTTTTGTATGAAGAACCAAATTCATATTCCTTTATTTTACCTGAAAATTCAGATAAAAAAGCTTTGATTGAGCTAGAAGAATTAACTCCAGATTCTTCTAATCTTGTGTCTAAAATGCTTAAAGAAAATATCGATTTTCTTACTGTAAAGTTAAATGCTTTAGTAAGTAGTGATATAATTTTTAGAAATTTTACCATATCATACTGTGGTAGGTCTTATAATGCCTTTTTAGTTGGAATTGATGGTATGGTAGATTCCGATATGATAAATAATTTTTTATTGAAGCCTTTGATGATTTCTTCTCGTATGCTAAAAAAAAGCTCTAAAATCTTAAATCCAAATATTAAAACAAACCCTAAATTGAATTTAGAAGATTATTTATTCGATAAGTTAATTCCTCAAACAAATACTAAAAAAGAAAAACAATTTGAATCCATCATATCTTCTGTAAATAGTGGTGATTGTGCACTTTTTGTAGATACACTAGATATTGCATTTGTAATTGATGTAAAAGGTTATAAATCTCGAGATATATCTTCTCCAAATAATGAAATTGTGGTAAGAGGCTCACAAGAGGCCTTTGTTGAAAAGCTTAGAATAAATACTTCTATACTGAGAAGACTTATTAATAATGAAAATTTAATTATTGAAAACACCTCTGTTGGTAAAATTAGCAAAACCTCTGTAGCTATATGCTATATGAAAAATATTGCAAATGAAGACCTTATAAATGAAGTAAAATATAGAATCAATAATTTAGCCATAGATTATATAGTATCTTCTGGGCAATTAGAACAATTAATTCAAGATAACAGTAGAATAATTTTTCCACAACTAATTGCAACGGAAAGGCCTGATAAGGCTGTACATCATATTTTAGAAGGACGAGTCGTTGTATTAGTTAACGGCAGTCCATATTCACTAATTATGCCCGGTGTTTTTGTGGACTTTTTATCTTCTCCTGAGGATATAAATTTAAAACATCAATATGCTAATTTATTAAAATTTATTAGAATTATTGCAGCATTTTTTACATCACTTTTGCCACGGCTTATATGTTGCAATAACAAATTATCATATAGAATTAATCCCTACGGAATTACTGTTTACAATGGCTTCTGCAAGGAATTCAGTACCATTTCCAATCATTGTGGAAATATTAATTATGGAGATTTCATTTGAACTTATTCGTGAAGCAGGTCTTAGAATTCCTACACCAATTGGACCAACAATAGGAATTATTCGGTGCTTTAATTTTAGGAGATGCCGCAGTTAGTGCAAACATAGTTAGCCCTGTTTTAATTATAATTGTAGCATTTACGGGAATATGTTCTTTCTCTATTCCAGACTTTTCATTAAGTTTTACTTTAAGAATATTTAAGTTTTTATATATTTTTTTAGGCTATCTTTTTGGATTTTTAGGAATTGCTATTGGAATCTCCATCCAACTCAGCATTTTATCAAATTTACACTCATTTGGAGTACCCTACCTTTCGCCTTATACGCCTATTTCTAATTCAGACTCAAATACTTCCTTTTTCCAAAATCCTATTTGGAAAAGGGAATATAGAGCTGACTTTTTAAATACAAAAAGGCCTATGGAAGCTGCACACATTAGTAGAAAATGGAAATTTAATAATAAAGAGGAGTAATTTAAATGGAAAAAATAGATCGCCTTAGCGCAATTGAAACAATTGGTTTAATAACCACCGTTATGGTAAATCAAATAATTTTTAATATTCCTAACATAATTTTACAAAGCTCGGGAAGTAGTGCTTGGCTAAATATAATTTTTATTGGAATTATTGCAATTCTTTTTGTTAAAATAATTTGTCAAATATTTAATAAATTTCCTAATCAAGATATTGTAGATGTAGCTAAATTTGCAGGTGGAAATACATTTAAAACTATTGTTGGAATCATATACATGTTATTTTTCCTAATATATAATATCTTTTGTATTAGCTATTTTGCCAACGCACTTTTATTAATATATTTCCCAAGTACTCCTGTTATTGTTTTAATAATGTTATTCATATTTCCAATAATGATAATGGCAAAATATGGCTTGAAATCCATATCTAGCGTAAATCTTGTTTTCATACCATTCGTGCTTTTAAGTGTTTTTATACTGTTCTTTGGTTCTGCTGATAATTTTGTTTTTGAGCGTTTATTTCCAATACTTGGGCTAGGCATAAAAGAAACATTTTTATATGGATTGACAAACTTGTTCTCTTTCTTAGGGCTTGCATATTTGTTCTTTATTAATCCATATTTAAAAGATAGCAAAGATTTTAAAAAGATATCATATATTTCGGTAATAATATCTTTTATCTACTTATTTTTGGCTATATTTTGCTTGCTACTTTCGTTCTCTTTTATTACTTCAAATGAACAACTTTTTTCATTATATCTTTTGACAAGGTTGTTACAGTTTGGAAACTTTTTACAAAGAGTAGATGCTATTTTTATATTACTTTGGATTTTTAACACCTTTTGTTTCTGCAGTTTTGGTTGTTTTTACATTATGCAGATTTTTAAAAAACTGACAAATATTAAAAATTCGAAAATATTAATTTATCCGCTATCTGCCATAACATTTTGTGGTGCGTTAGTGTTTAACAATATCGCAAGTATAAAATATATTACACAGTTTTTTTATAAATATATTTCTTTACCTATTATATTTATATTAAGCCCTATAATTTTAATATTAGCAAATTTGAAATACAAAAAGCAAAAGAAAGGATAGGTGGATTTTATATGAAAACTTTTAATAAAATAATTGCTATCTTGCTAATTCTTGTACTCTGCCTTCCTTTTCTTACAGGTTGTTATGATGCTGTAAGTATTGAAACATTAGCTTATGTTATTGCTGTTGGAATCGATAAAGGAGAAAATAATAATTTAAAACTTAGTTTTCAAATCGCTGCTTTATCAAATGCTTCTTCTAGTGATGGAGGGTCCTCTTCTCAATATAAATCAGCCAGTGTTATTTCTGTAGATTGCTCTACAATTGACCATGGTATTAATTTAATTAATTCTTATATTAGTAAAAAAATTAATTTATCACATTGTAAAGCAATAATTATTTCTGAAGACTTAGCATACGATGGTCTTTCAGAATATATATTTACTTTTGTAAATAATATTGAAGTTAGACCAAATTGTAATGTATTAATCAGTAAATGCACTGCAAATGACTTTTTAAATATGTTCCAGCCTTCTTTAGAATCTGTATCTGCAAGATATTATGAGTTAATATTAAATTCAAGTTCATATTCTGGTTATATAGACAACATATATCTTGCTGATTTTTACGAAAAAATATTAGATACAACCTCTCAGGCAAGTACATTGTTAGTTAATATTAATGATAAAAGTTTGCACACTCAAGATATAAATTCAGAAAACAAATTAAATGGTAATTATCTTGCTGGTGAGACACCGATAAATTCTACTTCGAAAACAGAAATAATGGGACTTACAGCCTTTAAAGAAGATAAATTAGTTGGCGAATTAAACAATTTAGAAACTTTATGCCATTTGATAGTTACAAATAAATTAGAAAAAGGTATCATAGTTATACCTAACCCTTTTAATACTCAATCTAATATTTCACTATCTATTGGTCTTTACCGAGATACATCTATATCAGCCGAATTAGTAAATAATTTTCCTTATATTTCTTGTAATATCAGTATTAAAGCAAATGTTACATCAATGGATTATACTATTGATTTATCAGATTCTGAAAATTTAAAATTCTTGGAAGAATGTTTAAATGAATATTTAGAAGAAAATATATCTTCATATCTATATAAAACCTCAAAAGAATTTAAATCGGACATTGTAGGTTTTGGCCGTTGTTTCTTACCAAAATATTTAACATGGCTGGATTGGTGTGATACAGATTGGTTAAATAACTATGAGAATTCCACATTTAAAATTAATGTTTCATCTAACGTAGAAAGTGGATATTTATACACAAAAATATAGAAGGAGGAAAATTTTATGTACTTTGTGATTGGTATTTTATCTGTTTGGATTTTTATAAAAACTCTAAGTTATGCTATTTTTGAGCTCAAAAAAAATAGCAATAAAATCGGTTGTATCACCCTCATTGCTATTTCTATTATTTCACTTATTTGGCCTACTATTATGGTATATATTAGAGGCACTTAAAATTACATCATATATAATATATTAAGTATAATAGTTAATATAATAAATATAATTCCTAAAATGATAGTCCATTTTTTAAGCATACCTTCTTTGGTTCTACCCTTATTTTTTTCATAGAAATTAGAAGAAGAACCACCAACTATTGTACCAGAAGCTCCTTCATCCTCTTTTGATTGCATAAAACATAATACAATTAATATAAGACAAACTATTATATAAATTATTGTTAAAAATATTTTCATTTAGCATTCCTCCTATTTTTCAAGACTTATACATTTTAACATATCATTCGCTAAAATGCAAGATTTAATAGCTAATATTTTGAAGCAATAGTTACAGTTCAGACTAATTAATATATAATCCGCTCCATCTTGCTGTCGGTTGGACATTTTCTTTTCTTAGGCTAAAGCACGAAAAGAAAAGTGCAACCGACACGTGGAGCTACTAATTTGAAAATTGGGGTCTTAACATTAACAATATTTATACAAGGGAACACGTTAGGGCACTGGGACTTAAGTTTTTGTCTAGTGGTTTTTGGCATTATTTTGAAAAAAAGTACATCCTTTTGTTCACTTTTTGGCAAATATGTGCCAAAATTCCCCGTCCCTCCTGGCACTTTTTGGCAAATATGTGCCAAAATTCCCCGTCCCTCCTGGCACACTTTTTGGCAAATATGTGCCAAAATTCCCCGTCCCTCCTGGCACCTCCTGGTATTTTTAGATAAGTGGAAGACTTGATAAACTGCGTTGTGCAAGAGCATTATATCTTAATTTTTTGTCTTTTATCCTTGGCTCTATTTCTGGGAGAATACCAAAGTTTGCATTCATTGGTTGAAAATTTTTATTAGGAGTTGAAATATAGTTAGCTAATGCACCAATAACAGTTTCTTTCGGAAAAACAATTCTCTCACTTCTCTCCTCTAACTTCTCTCCTCTAATATCTAAACAGGCATTTATTCCTGCAACTAATCCTGATGCAATAGATTCTACATACCCTTCTACTCCTGATATTTGTCCTGCAAAATATATATTTCTATTTTGCTTTAGATTATATGTTTCATCCAATAATTCTGGTGAATTAATATATGTGTTTCTATGCATTACACCATACTTTATAAATTCTGCATTTGCAAGTCCCGGTATTAATGAAAATACCCTTTTTTGTTCATCAAATTTTAAGTTGGTTTGGAATCCTACCATATTATATAAATTACCTTCAAAATTATCTTGCCTTAATTGAACTATTGCATATGGCCTTGTATTCGTTCTTGGATCTGTAAAGCCTACCGGTTTTAACATTCCATATCTTATTGTATCCTTCCCTCTTTTTGCCATTACCTCTACTGGCATACATCCTTCAAAAATTTCTTTTTTTTCAAATTTATGTAATTGCACAGTTTCAGCATTGACCAATTCATTATAAAATACTTCATATTCTTCTTTATTCATTGGCAAATTAATATAACTAGAATCTCCTTCTTTGCCATATCTATCACCATAAAAAGCAATATTCATATCAATACTTTCTTTAGTAATGATTGGAGCTGCTGCATCATAAAAAAATAGTCTATCTTTATTTGTTATACTAGAAATATAATCTGCCATTTTATCAGATGTAAGTGGTCCTGTTGCAATTATATAAATATTTCCATCTTTAAAATCTTCCTTAGTGAATTCTTTTCTTATAATTTCTATGTTTTTGTTTCCTTCTAATTTCGATGTAACTAATTTAGAAAATGCTTCTCTATCTACTGCTAAGGCTTGTCCTGCTGGTACAGATGTTTCATCTGCACATTTAATCAAAAGAGAATCTAATCTTCTTAATTCTTCTTTTAAAAGTCCACAAGCATTAGTAATTGCATTTGATTTAAAAGAATTACTACATACAATTTCAGCTAAATTTTGATTTGAATGTGCTGGTGAAAACTTTTCAGGTTTCATTTCATATAATTTTACTTTAATTCCTCTTTTAGCAATTTGATAGCTGGCTTCTGTGCCAGCTAATCCACCACCAATTACGGTTATATAATTATTTATATTTTTCATATATACACCTCACTATCATATCTAGTTGTTAGCTTGTTTTTTTAATTTTCTTTTTTGAATGATAAGTAAAATGACTAATATATATATTAATGCTATAAATATAGTAAACATTTGAAAATAATATATGTTTATCTTAAATATCATAACAAAAAGTATATATAACATAAATACTGCAATTGAACTTGTAAAAGAACATATACTCATTTTTAGTATTTCTTTAAACATAAATGGAAGGCTAAAAATTTTAGAAACAATTATAGCGGAAACTGCTATAACTAATATTTCTAAAGAAAAGATTAAAAAATAACACAAAAATTGTATTATAAAATTTGTACATATTGATACTATTTTCTGTTCAAATGCTATGGCTGAATAATAATTACTATAACAAATTATTGGCATCATAGTTATAAGAATTGATATTATTGCTGTCAATAACATAAGATATCGAAATACATGACGCATTGATTGCTGACTTAATTTTATATATTTATCTGGTCCCGAAAAAGAATATTTTACCATTTTTATAAATCCTAATTTATTACTTTTTTTCTCATCTTTTTTCATATATACACATCCTTTTCATAAAAATATTATAACATATACCATTTAAATACGCAAACAAAAAGAAAGTAAAATTAATTACTTTCTTGTTTATTTGTTAATAATTATTAGCATTGTATTTAAATACGCTCCATCTTGAGGGATGTAAACATTATTTTGTTTCATCTGCTGTTTCTTCTGCTACTGGAGCTTCTTCTACCGCTGAAACTTCTTCTGCTACTGGTTCTTCTCCCATTTCTTCTTTAATAACTATTTCGTTATTTTCGATTCTTGCGCCAACTCTTTCTTTGGTCTTAGCAGATTTTCCTAATCTATCTCTTAAATAGAATAGTTTTGCTCTTCTTGCTTTACCAACTCTTACTACTTCAACCTTTTCGACTGCTGGTGAATGTAGTAAAAATGTTTTTTCAACTCCAACTCCATAAGAAACTCTTCTTACAGTAAATGTTGTGTTTACTCCTCCACCTTGTACTTTTATTATAATTCCTTCGAAAACTTGAATTCTTTCTCTGTTTCCTTCTTTTACTCTTACATGAACTTTTACAGTATTACCTACTCTTAGTTCTGGAACTTTATTTTTCATTTGTTCATGCTCTATTGATTTTATTATGTCCATTTCTGAACCTCCTTCTTTTTATTATAAATTGCCCTAATCTAATAAATCGGGTCTTTTCTTCTTGGTTATTTCTATAGACTTTTCCTTGCGCCACTTCTTTATATTTTCGTGGTGTCCGCGAAAGTAAAACTTTTGGTACTTTTCTATTTAAAAATATTTCTGGTCTTGTATATTGTGGATATTCTAATAATTTATTACTAAATGATTCTTCTTCTATTGAATCTTTATTAATAACACCTTCTATATATCTTGAAACTGCATCTATTAGTGCCATTGCTGGAATTTCTCCACCAGTTAATACATAATCACCAATTGAAATTTCTTCTGGCTGAATTTCTTCGATAACTCTTTCATCAATTCCTTCATAATGTCCACATAAAAGTATTAAATGTTTTTCTTTGCTTAACTCTATAACTTTTTTCTGATTCAAAGTTTTGCCTTGTGGTGTTAAATATATAACTTTTGCTTTTGCTTCTGCAACGCTTTTATATGCGGAGTATACTACATCTGGTTTCATAACCATTCCGGCTCCTCCACCATAAGGAACATCATCTACTTGTTTATGCTTATTATCTGCAAAATCCCTAATGTTTACTAAATTTATTTGCAAAAGTTCATTATTTATTGCTCTTCCTGTTATGCTATTTTTTAATGCATCAAACATTTCTGGGAAAAGTGTTAAAATATCAATTTTCATCTGCTTCTCCTTATTTTAAAGCAAACCTTTCATCACTTTAATAACAATTTTTTTACGATTAGTATCAACATCTACTACTACTTCTCCAATAGCCGGAATAAGTATTTGTTTGCCTTCCTCATTTTTTACAACATATACATCATTGCTTCCGGTTGGAAACACATCTACTATGCTTCCTAAAAGTACTCCTTCTTCTGTAAAAACTTCGCATTTTAAAAGGTCTGATATATAATAAACACCATCTTCTAAAGGTTCTTCTTGTTCCCTTTTAATTTTTACAAAACAATTTCTATACTTTTCAGCTTCTTCAATCGTTTCTATTCCTTCAAGCTTTATCATTACCATATTTTTGTTGTACCTTACTTTTTCAATTTTAAACTCTAGTAATGAACTTGCTTTATCAATATATATTGTTTTTAATCTTTCAAATTTAGTAATATCATCTGTAAAAGGCTTTATTTTTAAAACACCTTTTAAGCCATTTGTATTTACTATTTGACCAATTTCAAAGTATTCTTCCATAGCATTTTACCTAGTCCAAAAATTCTACATTGACTTTTTTTCCTTCTTTTGAAGCTAGTGCCTTCATAATAGTACGGATTGATTTTGCCATTTTACCATCTCTTCCAATAACTCTACCCATATCATTTTCGGCTACTTTAACTTCCAAAACTGTAATGCCTTCATTTTGTGTTTCTGTTATAGAAACAGCTTCTTTATCAGTAACTAAACTATTAATAATTGTTCCTAGTGCTTCCTTCATGCCATACCTCCTTATTTATTATTAATTAAACGTTTAACAGTTTCTGTTGGTTTTGCACCATTTTTGATCCATTTTTCAACTTTTTCTGAATCTAATTTTATTTCAGATGGTTCTACCATTGGATTGTATGTTCCTATTTGTTCAATTATTTTACCATCTCTTGGAGATTTAGAATCAGCAACAACTATATGATAGAATGGAGCTTTTTTCTTTCCTACTCTTTGCAATCTTATTTTTACCATGATTTCACCCCTTTTCTTAAATTAAAATATTTATATTTTAAAAATTAATAACTATTTTTTAGAATTTCATATTCTTTAATGAGTTTTGATCTAAGCCTTTTAACATGTTTCTCATTCCGCCTTTATTGTTTTGCATCTTTTTCATCATTTTTTGTGTCATCTCATAAGAATTTATAAATTTATTTATATCTTGGACAGTAGTACCACTGCCTTTTGCAATTCTTTGTCTACGACTAGCATTTAATAGCTTTGTATTTTGTTTTTCTGCTTTTGTCATTGAACATATTATAGCTTCTATTTTTACAAATTCTTTATCATCTACTTTAATATCGCCAAATTTATTCATACCTGGTATCATTTTTAGAATAGATGAAAACGAACCCATTTTCTTCATTTGCCTTAATTGCGTTAAATAATCATCTAAGTCAAATCCTTTTTGTTTTTGAAGCTTTTTTTCTAATTTAGCAGCCTCCTCCATATCAAAGGTTTCTTCTGCTTTTTCTATTATTGAAAGAATATCACCCATTCCTAAAATTCTTGAAGTCATTCTGTCTGGATGGAATTCTTCTATATCACTTAATTTTTCACCAGTTGCTGCAAATTTTATTGGTTTTCCTGTTACCTTTTTAACAGAAAGTGCTGCACCACCACGAGTATCTCCATCTAGCTTGGTTAAAATTACACCATCTATTCCTAGTCCTTCATTAAAATGAGTTGCAACATTTACTGCATCTTGACCAGTCATAGAATCTACAACTAATAAAATTTCATGTGGTTTTACATTAAGCTTTACATTTTTTAATTCTTGCATTAATTCTTCATCTATATGTAATCTTCCTGCTGTATCTAATATTATTACATCATTTAATTTCGAGATTGCCTGTGACATTGCTTGTTTTGCTATATGGACTACATCTTTAGATTGTTCATTTGCAAATACTGGTATATTTAAGCTTGCACCTACTACCTGTAATTGCTTTATAGCTGCTGGTCTATAAACATCACATGCAACAAGTAATGGCTTTTTTCCTTGCTTTCTTAATAAATTTGCAAGTTTTCCAGCTGTTGTAGTTTTCCCGAGATCCTTGCAAACCTACTAGCATAATTACTGTTGGAGGGTTTGGAGTAAAATTAATTTTACTGGTTGTTCCTCCAAGGAGCTCTATCATTTCATCTTTTACGATTTTTACCACTTGCTCACCTGGTGACAATGATTTTAATACATCCTGTCCTAATGCTTTTTCCTCTATATCAGCAATAAAATCTTTTACGACTTTATAATTAACATCTGCCTCAAGAAGTGCAAGTTTTACTTCTCTTAGGACCTCTTTTAGGTCTCCTTCTGTAATTCTTGCCTTGCCTTTAAGTTTCCTTGTTATTCCTTGTAATCTAGAAGATAAGCCTTCAAATGCCATCTAAATTCCTCCTTTGAATTTAATTATACTAAGCAATTTAATTCTGCTTTTATATGCTCAAGAATTTCTTCGATTTGTTCATCAGTAAATTTCGTTTGTATTTTTGTAAGTTCTGAAAGTATGATTGAAATTTTTTCTTCTTGTTTTTGCATTTTTTTCATAATATTTAGCTTTTCTTCATATTCAAAAAGCCTAGTCTCTCCTTTCTTTAGAATATCTCTTACCGCTTGTCTTGTAATTCCATTGTTTTCTGCTATTTCTGAAAGAGATAAATCCATATTGTAATAATCATCTAGAATATTTAGCTGTTTTTTTGTCAGAAGAGCTCCATAAATTTGGCATAAAATACTAATTTTTATTTTATCCTCCATAAAAACCCTTCCTTTCAAAATGTAATGCTAATATACTTTACACTATTTTTTTGCTTTTGTCAAGCATTTTGTATGAATTAGACATAAAAAGTTATTAATGTTCAGACCAATCACTATATAATCCGCTCCATCTTGCTGTCGGTTGGACA